>Ga0316612_1000130_pt1 | contig 28186 bp, 31 predicted proteins | sample MIS2016226_MG_FD_207676 | JGI IMG/M metagenome (GOLD analysis project Ga0316612, IMG submission 207676) | Microbial mat bacterial communities from Middle Island sinkhole, Lake Huron, Michigan, United States - MIS.2016.226 | ecosystem: Environmental > Aquatic > Freshwater > Lake > Sediment... | reverse complement strand
TTTGGAGAATATTCCGTAATTACAGGATATACATAACTTGAATTGCTCCTTGAGTTAGGATTGCTATGTTTTTTTATGTAATTATTTATGGCTTTGACGTTCATTCAATTTTTTTTTCAAATGTAAAGAAAGATTTGTTTTCAAAAAAGTAATTAATAAACCGAAGTAATTGAATTTGAGCAAAATAATTAAAAACGGCTAGTTCAGTTTTTTGACTTGTTTGCTATTCAACAACGCTTTCATTTGTGTAATTGCAATAGCATTAAGCTGCATCAATCGTTCGGATTGTGACTGCCCTTGATGAATAAAAACCGAATTCAAACTCTCTAAATTCGACAAAACCACCAATTGTTCGATGGTTGCCAAGTCTCGAATATTTCCCTCTGTGTTTGGGTTTTCATCACGCCATTGTTTGGCTGTAATTCCAAATAAAGCTACATTTAGCAAATCGGCTTCGTTGGCATAAATGAAATTTATTTTGCTTTTATCAAGAAATTCAGGGATTAAATTAGCTTTTATGGCATCAGTATGAATGTGGTAATTTACTTTGGCTAATGTCCGTTGTATATTCCATTCAATTTTTAAACGGTCGTTTTCATCGTCTTTTAAACGTTGAAATTCTTTGATGAGATAAATTTTAAATTCGGGACTAATCCACATTCCAAATTCAAAGGCGATATCAGGATGTGCAAAAGTGCCACCATATCTTCCAGTTGTGGCTTTTATACCGATTGAATTTGTTTTTTCAACCCAATCTTTAACGCTCAATTTATAACTGTTTAATCCCGCCTGACTTTTAATTATGGCGAATTCGCCATAATTAAAACCTGGATTATAGATGCTTTCCCAAATCCCTAAATATTCAATGGTATTTCTGTTTCGCAACCAATCTGAAATAAAAAAATCTCCATCTTTAGCTTTAAGCATATCGGTTAAGGATATGAAATTAAAATTTTCTTTTTGAATTATTGTAATTTCTTTTCCGAGTACATTTATTGTTTTATTTTTTGCCATATTTTTTTTAAATATTAAATCCCTCGAATTCGATGGGTTTAGAATTTCAATAATTTTTTAAACAGCTATTATTTCCCCTTTGAGGATTAAGAGGCAATCAACCCTGCTCTTTTCAAAAGCGCATCTGGTTTTGGCTCTTGTCCTCTAAAACGTTTGTACAATTCCATTGGCAATTCGGTTCCGCCTTTTGAAAGGATGTTGTCTTTGAATTTAGTAGCTACTGCTGCGTTGAAAATCCCTTTTTCTTGGATTTGTTTCAAAAATGCTTACTTTTACCTATGTTTATTTGAATTTTGTAACTTAAAGTTACAATTCTTTTTTAAAAAACCATTAGTTTTGCTTTTTTTAGAAAAAAATGTTAAATAATTTTATTTAAACAGACAAATCTAATCTTTTAATTTTCTTCGATAATAAGATATGAAATACAGAATCTACCCCGCCCTCTCTCTGAAATTAGAATGGGTATAGTATGGACAACCTCCAGTGAAATAGAAACAAATTTAATAAAAATTAAAAACCCCGCAAATGGTAAATCAATAATAGTTGCTCATAGATTCATTGACAAAAATTACAGAAAAATCTATGATAGTTCAGATTACACAAATAGTCTCAATAGCGTGATTAACCCTAATCAAATTATAATTGATGAATATTATAGAAAAAAAAAAAATATTTCTAAAAACAGTGATGTTGAATTGTTAATAACACCTGTAAAATTAAGTCAATTATGGAGTAATTTATCTTATTTGAAAAACCACCCAAATGAAGTCATTAAAATTACATATTGGTTTACATTTTTAACTTTTTTATTCACTTTATTTACCTACATTGTTTCATATGATAAGCTAGTGTATATAATTTTTTTACTAAAAATTACATCTGTAATTTAATTTTATTACTTTTTAAGAAACAATGTTAATTGGTTTAGCCAAAAATTTAATTACATAACCCAAATAATAAACAAGAAGTTTATTTTACAAAGATATATCTATCAAAAATGAAGAATTCAAAAAAACACATAACTATTTTTTCCAAAGAAGTGATTTTAAATTTCAAAATTATTTTGATAGCAATATTAATTGCTATAATTACATACATTACATATTATTTTACAAACATTTACCCTATTTATAAAAATATTGAATCAGCCCAAAATAGTCTGTTAGAAAAGGAGAAAGGTTTTGATGAAATTAAAAATAAAGTCATAAAATATTACGATTATAATAAGGATATTGAATATTCAAGTTATCAAGATTTATTAAATAAAAGGGTGAAATATTATGATTTTTTATGGAAAATGTATCAAAACAAAAACAGAAAAAGGAATAATTTTGATGAATATTATCGCGATGTTACTTTTGAATTGAGTAAAAAAATGGTTGAATGGGATTTAAAATCATATAAAAATGCTCTTTTAACTCATCTTGAAGCTGAAAGTTTAATTAATCGTGATAAACTAACATACGATGATCGACAATATATTCAAAATCAAATAATGGCTGTAAATACTGAAAAAGAAAATCAAATTGAATTTACAATATATTCGGTTATATATTCTGTTTTGGTTATGATTTTAGGTAGATATCTAATTATATTCATAAAATTCGTGATTAAAAATTCTAAAAATGAAATGTAGTTAAATTTTATCGTTTTAGCCCTCGGATTTTAAAACCCTGACAAGTAAACTTAATATTTATATCAACCCCGCTCTTTTCAACAGCGCCTCCGCTTTTGGTTCTTGTCCTCTAAAGCGTTTGTATAAATCCATTGGCAATTCGGTGCCTCCTTTTGAAAGTACGTTGTCTTTGAATTTGGTTGCCACTTCATTATTGAAAATTCCTTTTTCTTGGAAATACGCAAAAGCATCAGCATCAAGAACTTCGGCCCATTTGTAACTGTAATAGCCTGAAGAATAACCACCTGCAAAAATGTGAGAAAACGAAACCGACATACAATTTTCGGTGACATCGGGATATAAAATGGTGCCTTCAAAAGCGGTTTTTTCAAACGATTTTATGTCATTAATTTCTGTTGGATTGTTGCTGTGGAAAGCCATATCCAATAACCCAAAACTCAATTGACGCAAAGTTGCCATGCCACCCTGAAAACTAGCACTTTCTTTGATTTTTTCGACATATTCTTGTGGAATAATTTCGCCCGTTTCATAATGTTTGGCAAACAATGCCAATGCTTCCGGCTCGTAACACCAATTTTCCATAATCTGACTTGGCAATTCCACAAAATCCCAATAGACCGATGTTCCAGACAAACTTGGGAAAGTAGTATTGGCTAACATGCCGTGTAATCCGTGACCAAATTCGTGGAATAAAGTAGTTACTTCGTTGAAAGTCAATAAAGAAGGTTTGGTTTCGGTGGGTTTTGTAAAGTTGCAAACGATAGAAATATGCGGTCTTTCATTCTTGTCCTCTTTAATATATTGTGATTTGAAAGAAGTCATCCACGCACCATTTCGCTTGCCTTTTCTTGGGAAGAAATCGGCGTACAAAATAGCAACCAGTTCACCAAATTCATCTTTGACTTCATAAGTAGTTACTTCTTCGTGGTATTTATCAATATCGAATATTTCGGTAAATGTCAATCCGTATAATCTTCCTGCAATGGTAAAAGCTCCGTTCAAAACATTTTCTAATTGAAAATAGGGTTTCAATTTTTCGTCGTCCAAATTGAATAATTTTTGTTTCAGTTTCTCCGAATAATAGGCTCCGTCCCATTTTTCCAATTGGTCAATTCCTTCCAACTCTTTGGCGAAAGCGGTTAATTCAGCAAATTCACGCTCGGCTGCAGGTTTGGCTTTGGCTAATAAATCATTCAGAAACGATTTTACTGTATCAGGATTTTGAGCCATTCTTTCTTCTAAAACAAAATGAGAATGGGTTTCGTAACCCAATAAATTAGCTCTTTCGAAACGCAATTTGGCAATTTGTAAAGTAATTTCCTGATTGTCGAATTCATTGTTTTGAAATGCTTTTTTACCAGCAGCGATAGCCATTTCCTTTCTCAATTCACGATTGTCGGAATAAGTCACAAACGGAATATAACTTGGAAAGTCTAGCGTAAAAATCCAACCTTCTAATTCTTTGCTTTTTGCTAATGATTTTGCGGCTTCAATAGTTCCTTCTGGAAGTCCTTTTAGGTCTTTTTCATTGGAAATATGCAATTGGTAAGCATTGGTTTCTGCCAAAACATTTTCGCCAAAAGTCAATTTTAGTTTCGCTAATTCGGTGTCTATTTCTCGCAGTTTTAATTTTTTATCTTCAGCAAGTAAAGCACCGTTTCTAGAGAAACTTTTGAATTTTTTATCCAATAAAGTGGCTTGTTCAGGAGATAAATTTAAACTGTCTTTTTGTTCATAAACCGTTTTTATTCTTTTGAATAAATCTTCATTTAGCGTGATGTCATTGCTAAATTCGGTTAACAATGGCGAAACTTCCTGTGCGATTTTTTGCATTTCTTCGCAGGTTTCTGCCGAATTCAAATTAAAGAAAATAGACGATAATCGATCCAAAGCATTTCCTGAAAATTCCAATGCTTCGATGGTATTTTCGAAAGTTGGAACTTCGGGATTGTTGATGATGGCATCAATTTCGGCTTTTGCGGAAGCGATATTTTCGATAAAAGCAGGTTTGTAATCATCAAGTTTTATTTTTGAAAAAGGTGCGGTGTTGTGTTTGGAGTAGAATGTTGAGGTAAGTATTTTCATTTTTTTTGCCATACACCCTGTCAGGGTTCAAAACCCTGACAGGGTAGATTTAGTAATAATTATTTTTTTAGACTTTCGGATGCAATAATTACGGCTTCTTTCAATCCCGTTTTATAGGCTATGATTTTGTCCAAAACACTTTTGTTGTGGCTTCCAATGATTTGTGCTGCAAGAATTCCTGCGTTTTTTGCTCCGTTTAGTGCAACAGTTGCGACAGGAACTCCGCCTGGCATTTGCAAAATCGACAGAACGCTGTCCCACCCATCAATAGAATTGCTTGATTTTACGGGAACGCCAATTACGGGAAGTGGCGACATCGAGGCTACCATTCCGGGCAAATGTGCCGCTCCTCCAGCGCCGGCAATAATTACCGAGATTCCGCGTGCGTGGGCGTTTTTGCTGAAATCAAATAGTTTTTCGGGTGTTCTGTGCGCTGAAACAATATCGACTTCGGTTTCGATATCAAAACCTTTTAGGATGTCGATGGCTTCTTGCATTACGGGCATATCGGATATGCTTCCCATTATTATGGCTACTTTCATATTAAGCCCCCTAACCCCCGAAGGGGGAATTCCTACTAGGGGTCAGTAGGTTTTTGTTAATGATTTTATTTTGGGAAGAATTTAAACTCCCCCTTCGGGGGTTGGGGGGCTTATCACTCTTATCGTATTCTTCACATCTTCCGCAATTCGTCTAGCTTCATTAATATCTTCATTTACAATCGTAACGTGTCCCATTTTTCGGAAAGGGCGGGTTTGTTTTTTTCCGTAGATGTGTGGTGTTACACCGTTCCAACTTAATATTTTTTCGATATTTTCATAAACTACATCGCCTGAAAAACCATCTTCACCAACTAAATTTACCATAATTCCGCCAACTTTACTGTCGGTATTTCCTAAAGGCAAATCGAGAATGGCTCGTAAATGATTCTCGAATTGTGAAGTATAACTTGCTTCGATGCTGTAATGACCCGAATTGTGTGGGCGAGGAGCGACTTCGTTTACTAAAATTTCATCGTCTTCAGTTTGAAACATTTCTACTGCCAAAAGTCCCACGTGGTTGAATTTTTCGGAAACATCGAGGGCGATTGCTCTTGCTTTTGCAGCCACTTTTTCGTCAATTCGAGCAGGGCAAATTACATATTCTACTTGGTTGGCTTCGGGATGAAATTCCATTTCAACAACTGGATAGGTTTTGATTTCGCCCGAAGGATTGCGACAAACAATTACGGCCAATTCGTTTTTAAAAGCAACCATTTCTTCGACAATACATTCTACATTGGGCAAAGTGTCTAAACCTTCAATAGTTCTAATGATTTTTACGCCGTTTCCGTCGTAACCAAATTCGGTGCATTTCCATACGTAGGGCAATTTCAGATTGCAGATTTCAGATTTTAGATTACTTAAATTGGAAAACTTTTTAAAAGGAGCGGTTGGAATATCGTTATTAGTATAAAATTCTTTCTGAATGCCTTTATTTTGTATTAATCTCAACGTTTTTGGCGAAGGATATACTTTTTTGCCTTCGCTTTCAAGTTTTTCCAAAGCTTCAAGATTGACCAATTCTATTTCAAACGTCAAAACATCGACTTGTTTGCCAAAATTGTAAACAGTTTCAAAATCCATTAAATCGCCTTGAAAGAATTTGTTGCAGGCAATTTTGCAAGGTGCTTCCTCACTGGAATCGAGAACATAAGTTTGAATATCAAATTTTCTGGTATCAAACAAAAGCATTTTACCCAATTGACCCCCGCCGAGAATTCCTAATTTAAAGTTGGAAGAGAAATAATTCATATCGCTTAATCTGATTTTTTTCCAGATTTGTTTAAGGTTACTAATTTGTTTTGTTTAAAAATTCATCAGGAGTAAAAACATTAATTTCAGCATTTTTATAATCTTTCAAATCTCTGGTAACTATACAATCCATATCTTTAATGGATTGAGCAGCAACTATTTGAATTGCATCTTCAAAATCTTTGTGGTTGGATTTAAGGCTTTTTTTTAAAATAGATTCCGTTACGGCAATTATCGAAATAGTATCTAATAAATCTTCAATAATAGAACGCAATTCTTTTTCATCAACCACTCTTTTTGCTATATAATGCATTGTTGCTATCGAATGAGAAGAAGAATACATTCTGATTTCATTTCGTTCACAATAATCGAAAATAGAAATGGCATTCCCTGAAAAAGGAAGTCTATTGGCAACAATGTCAACCAAAATGTTAGTGTCTAGAAAAATATGTTTAAAATCCATACTTTTCTTTATAATGTTCTTCTCTTACTTTTTCTATATCAAAATCGTCGGGCAAGGTAATTCTTCCAATTATTTTTCTTACTTTAGGATCAATATCTCCATATTTATCCTCAATTTTATTATCATTTTGAGAACCTGATACAAGGTTTCTAAAATAATTTTCTACCATTTCAGACAAGCTTCTGCCTGTTCCTTTGGCATAGATTTTTGCGTTTTCTATGACTTCTTTTTCTAACGATAAAGTGAGTTTGGTGTTCATATACGTACAATTTTTACAAAGATACGGATGTTTTTCTTTTTGTCGGAAAAATTACTGCTAGATTTTATGAATTATAGCCAATAAATTGAACTATAACAACTTCAAATAACTTTCGGGATTTTGACGATTTTCTTTGAAAAGTAGAATTTTAATTATTTTATTTTTCTCATCTACTTCATAAAAAACGGAAGTGTTTTTGTGAATAATAGTTTCACGGATATTATTTTCTAAAGGTTTTCCCAAATAGGGATTGTTTGATAAAATAGATTCTAAATTCTCGGTCAAGGTGATGAAATCTACTACTATTTTGGCATTCCAAATAAAAAGTATAAAATCGATTACTTTTAAAAATGAAATATCAGCTTTTGGAGTTGAAACTACTTTATACATTCAAACAATACTTTGCTTTGGCTTCTTCAATAAGGTCTTTATAAGGTCGAGTTTTCCCTTCACGTGCTTCTTCTTGTGATTTAGCCAACAATTGATTCAGAATATTTTTTCCATATTCCGATTCCCAACTTTTTATATTGGTTACATCATCATAAATTCTATCAATCATTTCCTCTGAGTTTTCGTTCTTGATTTGTTCGATTAGGGCAGATTTTTTTTCTTGAATGGTCATAACAGATGTTTTTATGAAACAAATTTACATAAAAAATGATTCCGATTTTATTAATTTGACATTTTGATATTGGAACTAAAGAAATCTAAATTCGCTTCAAGTCATTCGTTTTTTTTACGGCTATCAATTTCAATATCCATCCATCTTTTATTGAATTCTATTGAAAAATCTAATTCTTTATTAGAAATTGGGGACTATTATTAAATTCGTTGGAAAAGTACAAATCAATTGTCCATTGTCAAATTTGAAATCCCTATCTTTGCAAATTATTTTTAAAAAGAAAAAAAGTGATACAACTCCACGATAAACAATTTGTTCCGTTTATTTCTGCTCAAGAAATAGACTTTGCTATTGCCAAAATAGCAGCACTAGTTGAGGATGATTTTGCCGAAGAAACCCCTATTTTTATCGGTGTTTTGAATGGTGCTTTTATGGTTGTTTCTGATTTTATGAAACATTATAAATCACCTTGCGAAGTTAGTTTCATTAAAATGTCTTCCTATCAAGGAATGACCTCTACAAACGAAGTAAAACAATTGATAGGAATAGATAGAGATTTGACAGGGCGAACGGTTATTGTTATCGAAGATATTGTGGATACTGGAAATACCTTAGTGGCCTTGAAAGAATTATTCAAGCAACAAAATGTAAAACATTTTAAGATTGCTACGCTTTTTTTCAAACCTGAAGCATTAGTAAACGACATCAAAATAGACTATGTAGGAATCAGAATTCCCAATAAATTTATTGTTGGATTCGGATTAGATTATGATGGTTTGGGTAGAAATTTGCCTGAAGTATATCAACTAAAAGAATAAAAAAGTTATGCGTTAAAAGTTATGCGTTAAGAGTAAGCGTGTAACACATAACGCCTAACATATAACATTTAACACATAACTTTACATAATGATTAACATAGTTTTATTCGGGAAGCCAGGCGCTGGAAAAGGCACTCAAGCAGAGTTTTTGAAAGAAAAATACAATTTGGTACATCTTTCAACTGGGGATATTTTTAGATATAATATCAAAAATGAAACAAAATTGGGCAAATTAGCCAAAACTTATATGGATAAAGGTGATTTAGTGCCTGATGAAGTAACCATAAATATGCTTGAAGATGAAGTTGACAATACCCTTGGTGCAAAAGGTTTTCTGTATGATGGATTTCCAAGAACTTTAGCACAAGCCATTGAATTAGACAAATTTTTGGCAACTAAAAAATGGAAAGTGGCTGCCACAATTGCACTCGAAGCTGATGATGAAATTCTAATTCATCGTGTGCTTGAAAGAGGAAAAACCTCTGGAAGATCAGACGATCAAGACGAAGAAAAAATCAGACACCGATACCAAGAATACAACGAAAAAACAGCCCCTTTGACGGCTTATTATAAGGAGCAAAGTAAATATTACCCAGTAAATGGAATTGGCTCAATTGCCGAAATCACTGAACGTTTAAGTAATATTATTGATAATTTATAAATAGTTTATGGTTTATAGTTTATAGTTTGTAGTCTTCAATTTCAACTACAAACTATAAACCATAAACAACAAACAAACAAATGGAAATTTTAATAATTCTTTTTTTAATAATCCTTAACGGGGTTTTCTCAATGTCTGAAATTGCATTGATTTCGGCACGGAAAAACCGTTTGGAAACAGCCGCTAAAAAGGGAAGTAAAAATGCTCAAATCGCTTTAGATTTAGCCAATTCACCCAATAAATTCTTATCGACTGTTCAGATAGGAATTACACTCATCGGAATCCTTACGGGTATTTATTCTGGAGATAAAATTACGCACGATGTTCAGGAATTTGTAGCAGGCTTCGATGCTCTAAAACCATTTGCAACCTCAATCGGAGTAGGAATAGTCGTAGTTGTTCTAACTTTCTTTTCTTTGGTATTAGGAGAATTATTACCTAAAAGAATTGGTCTAAATCACCCTGAATCTATTGCCAAAACTGTAGCTTTTCCAATGAAAATAATCTCGATTGTTACGGCTCCATTTATTTGGTTATTAACTCATTCTACAGAATTTTTATTAAAAATTTTACAGATAAAACCCACTGCCGACGGCAAAGTAACCGAAGAAGAGATTAAAGCAATTATCAAAGAAGGCACCGAAGGAGGTGAAGTGCAAGAGATAGAACAAGATATTGTTGAACGTGTTTTTCATATTGGCGACCGAAAAATAAACTCTTTGATGACACACCGAAAATCGGTTGTAATGTTGCCTTTACATTCCAATAAAGAGCAAGTTAAAGAATTTATGCTCAAAGAATTACATTCAATCTATCCCGTTTATGGAGAAAATTACGATGATATTTTGGGCATAGTCAATTTGAAAAATATTTTTTCTCATTTTGATATTGAAGATTTCAATTTGTCGGCAATTATGACCGAAGCCCCTTTTATGATGGAACAAACCACAGCCTATAAAGCTTTGGAGCAGTTCAAAGAATCTGGTATTCATTATGCTTTGGTTTCGGATGAATATGGGGTTTTTCAAGGAATAATTACTTTGAATGACATATTGGAAGCATTAGTAGGAGACGCATCCGATTTTAATAAAGATGAGTTTCAATTGATTGAGCGAGAAGACGGAAGTTGGTTGGTTGACGGACATTATTCCTTGCACGATTTCTTGACCTATTTTGAATTAGACGAACTAACAAACGATTATGAAGTAACCACAGTGAGTGGATTGATAATGACCGAACTTTCTCGCATTCCAAAAGAAGGAGAGAAATTGATTTGGCAAAAATTTGAGTTGGAAGTCATTGATATGGATGGCGTGAAGATTGATAAAGTGATGGTGAAAGCAATTAAGGGTTAAAAATTGGTTTAAAATAGTTTAAAAGTCTAATGTTGTTTAAAGTAGTAGAAGTTAATCGAAAATCAACTAACTTTTAAACTCTTAAACCTTTAAACTCTTAAACTTTAAACAAAAAAAAATGACAGAAGGCAATTTTGTAGATTACGTAAAAATATTTGTTTCATCTGGTAAGGGTGGAAAAGGATCTACGCATTTGCATAGAGAAAAATTTATCCAATATGGTGGTCCAGATGGAGGTGATGGTGGTCGTGGTGGACACGTTTACTTAGTTGGGAACAAAGGACTTTGGACATTATTCCATTTAAAATTTGCTCGTCACATCAAAGCGGGTTGTGGAGGAGATGGAAGTGGCGATAGAAGCACTGGTGCCGATGGAGAAGATAAATTTATAGAAGTGCCACTGGGAACTGTTGTAAAAGACAAAGAAACAGGCGAAACTTTATTCGAAATTACCGAAGATGGCGAGAAACAAATTCTGTGTCAAGGCGGAAAAGGTGGACTAGGAAACTGGCATTTTAGAAGTTCGACCAATCAAACGCCACGATATTCCCAGCCCGGTTTGCCCGGGGTTGAAATGGACGTGATTCTTGAGCTTAAAGTGCTGGCAGACGTAGGTTTAGTCGGTTTCCCAAATGCAGGAAAATCAACTTTGCTTTCAGTTTTAACTTCGGCCAAACCAAAAATTGCCGATTATCCGTTTACAACTTTAAAACCCAATCTTGGAATTGTAGCTTACAGAGATTTTCAATCGTTTGTAATAGCCGATATTCCAGGAATCATCGAAGGTGCTGCCGAAGGAAAAGGACTAGGGCATTATTTCTTACGACATATCGAAAGAAATTCAACTTTGTTATTTTTGGTTCCTGTTGATTCTCCAAATATCAAAGCGGAATACGATATTATAGTCAACGAATTGACCAAATATAATCCCGAAATGCTCGACAAAGAGCGGTTGTTGGTCATCTCAAAATGTGATATGCTGGATGAAGAACTCAAAGCCGAATTGAAAATTCAATTAGACACAGCGTTTAAAGGTATACCCTATATGTTTATTTCCTCAGTAGCCCAGCAAGGTTTGCAAGAGTTGAAAGACAAATTGTGGAAAATGTTGAATGATTAAAGATTTAGAGTTTTCATAAAAGCTTTGACAACTTTTTAAAAGTTGTCAAAGCTACAAACTTAATAAATATACATTATTTCGTATTGTAGTTATCAAACAAAAATTGCAAGGTTTCATTGATATTATTGGCTTGCATTTTTGGGTAAATTGTTGGAGTATTTAACCAATTTTCTATTATTTCATCAAAATCATTACCCACTTCATAAACTACAGGAACGCCCAGTTTTTTTAAGGCGGCTACATTACATTCTTGTTCGTAATGATCCCGAATTGGGATGCTTAAAATTTTTTTTCCAAGATATAAAGCTTCTGCCGGAGTTTCAAATCCACCTCCTGTAATTATTCCTTGGCAATGAATCAAACTTTCGTTGAATAGTTTTTGATTGACTGGAAAATAAGTTATATTTCCAATGGTATGTTGGGTTTGAACATCATTCAAAAACCAATGAAACTGTAAATCTGAAAGTTTATGGAATGCTTTTTCTAAACAATCTTTATCAAACGAAGGCAAGTAAACAGTGATGTGTTTTAGGTCTTTGGGCTCGGCTTGCAAGATTTCATCTTTGATGATGGGAGGATGAATAAAGGAATCATATTTTTCAAAATGCAAACCTATATTTTTTGGAGAATTTGCATAATGCTTGAGAATCATCTCCCCTAAAACACTTTTTTTTTCTGGTCTTGGAGTATTTTTTGAAACAAAACTGGCTTGATGTCCAAATTGTACCGAATGTACTTTCTGAATTTTACACGCCAATGAAGTAATGGAATCGAAATCGTTGATGACAACATCATATTCTTTTAATGGTAATGATTTTGCCTCTTTGTACATTTGCACAGGTTGAATATTTTTGGCAATCTCCCAATAATTCAAGCCCCCACATTTGCTGTAATGCAAACTACAACCAGCACTTCTGAATTTTATGGGTAATTCAATATTTAAACTTGCATTATTACCACTGAGAAAAAAATCTACCTCGCCAAATTTTTGTAAGTAGGGATATAATTGAGTTGCTCTACTAATGTGCCCATTCCCTGTGGCTTGTATGGCATAAAATATTTTCATCAATTTGAATTGTTTTAGCGTTATTTCCTAAAAGCATACACGATTAGCTCGATAAAATTTTGGTAACTATATCATTAATAGGGATGTCCTCTTTAATTTCTTGTAATACAAAATCAGCTTTTTTATAGTAGAAAATCTTCCATTTTTCGTTTTTGTATTCTAGTGCGGTAAGGTTTTCTACCCAGTCACCACTATTAAGATACATTACCTTTCCTTGATTCGTCTTAACTATTTTCTTTTGGGGCATGTGAATGTGACCACAAACTACATAACTGTAATTTTTTTCAATAGCAATTTCTGCAGCTGTGGTTTCAAAATTAGAAACAAAGGCAACTGCTTTTTTAACGCTATTTTTAATCACTTTCGAAAAACTTCTCTTTTCTTTTCCTAATGAAACTAAAATCCAATTGACCAGACTGTTAATCAAAATCAGTAAATCGTAACCTTTTCCACCCAATTTGGCTAGAAATTTGGCATATCCTTTTGTAGAAGAATCAAAGACATCTCCGTGAAAAATCCAAGTTTTCTTGCCGTCTAAATCCAAGATGAGTTTGTCAACCAACTCCAGATTTCCTAAAATAAAATCGGAATATTTTCGTAAGGCCTCATCGTGATTTCCGGTAATGTAAACTACACGGGTTCCCGAATTGGACATTTTGATGATGTACCGCAAAACCTCCATGTGGGCAGCAGGAAAATAGCGTTTGCTGAAATTCCACATATCAATAATGTCGCCGTTTAAAACTAAAGTTTTTGGTTCAATAGATTTTAAATAGTGTAGTAATTCTTTGGCGTTACAGCCATAAGTACCAAGGTGAACATCGCTAATGACCACTAAAGGTATTTTTCGCTTTCTTTTCATAAAAAGTTTTTACGAAAGTAAGTGAGCAATGTTAGGTAAATGTTGGTTTAATATTAAGATTGAGTTTATTTTTTAAGCTAAAAATCCGTCAAGTTTATTGAAAACAAAACGGATTTTGAAAAGGATAAATCAATAAATGTCAGCTAAAAATTTCCTCTAAAATAAAATCCAATTGTGGAAATAATGGGCTTTTTATTTGGTCTTCTTCAATCAATGGATGTAATCCTGTAAATTGATTGTCTTTCAAAGCATAGATCAAAATGGTTTTATCGGCGGGATTCACAATCCAATATTCTAACACACCTGCCTCCTCATACAAATCGAATTTGTATTTCATTTCTTTTTTGGAATTGCCAAGAGAAAGAATTTCGATAACCAAATCAGGGGCGCCAAAAGCACCTCGTTCGTCTATTTTTTCTTCATCACAAATCACGCACAAATCGGGTTGTACTACAGTAAAAACTGCATTATCGGGTGTAGCTTTATTACTGTCTAATATTCGAACATCAAAAGGGGCTGCAAAAAAATGATATGATTTATTTTTAAGATTTTTCCAAATTAAACCTACTAAATTGCCTGATATTTTTTGATGTAAAGTACCCGGAGAAGGTCCCATTTCGAATATTTTACCTTTATACAACTCAGTTCTTTCTTCAAACTCCCACGTAAGATAATCAGCATAAGAATAGGTTTTGTCAAAATCCAATTGGTTGATGTCGGTGATCATAATCTGTATTATTTATTGCGAATATAAAAATTGAGCATGGATTTTTTAGATTTTTCTTAATTCTCAATAACCTTTATTTGAGCATGATTTATTAGTTATAACTGGTCTTGTTTATAAAAACAAATTTTCTAATTTATCGGCTGTTTTAATGACGAATTCAAAATTAAAATCATCTAAATCTTTTTCATTTTTTATATAACCCGCTAAGTATTCTGAAGCATTTGTTTTTAAACCAATTTTGCTACACAATAAAAAACTAACTGTTTCAGCTTCTAATTCTTTTGCGGTTTTTGATAACTTTTTATCTGAAAGTTTTATAGTTTTTTTCAAATATAAGTGATTTAAGGTTTTATGACCCGTATGACCTAAAAACAAGTGGGCGAGTTCGTGAATTAAGACCGAAAAATTTTCTTCTTTTGTAGCATTTTCATTTAATACAATTTCTAATCGACCACTAATAATATTCGTAATATAGCCACCATGAAAAAATGAAAGAGGTTTGAATATTACTTTTAACCCCCAATTGGTAACACTTTTTAGTATATCATCATACAGTTTTTGGCTGATAAAACCTTTTATACCTGTTGCTCCAGAACCTTCATTTAAAAAATCTTGTACTGATTGTTTGCCTGAAGTATCATAAATATCATATACACACATCATAGGGCCGTTTGGGCAAAGAATTAATAAAGGTTTAGCTTCTATATTTATTGTTCTATTTCTATTTTGCCAAAATGATGAACCACCAAAAAAAGTAACTTCGGGATTTTGAATGTAAACCAACATGGTATTATACCGTGAATAATGATTGAAACTGGCTATAAAATTGAAAAATTTTGTAAAATCTGCTGAACTTTTATAGTTTAAACTTCTTTTAAATAATTCGTCAATGGTATATTTATCGTTGATTATTTTTTTGTCTTTATCTAACTCATCAAAAAGGCTAGCTTCCATATTTTTTTCTTTTTAATTGTTTACCACACTTTTCGTTGCCGCTATCTTCCTATCGGCATACAAAACCACCTCTTTGATAACCAGTTTTTGAATGGCCGAAATAAAGGTTTCCATTAAAGCATAATCAAGCCCCCTAACCACCGAAGGGGGAACTGCTACTGGTAATGAAATATTTAATTCGTCTGCATCTTTTGCATAAAAATTTCGAGAATAATCAAACTGACCTGCATGAGAAACTTTGTGAATTGCAGCTGTCAAAAATAAAGTTGCAAGTTTTGGTATTTTTTCGGTATGTATTACTGCTATATGATCATCGCCACCATATTTATAACTTCTGTATTTTGCAGAGCCAAACATATCAATTGTTATAGTGTTTTCTGAAAATATCTTTACATCATTACCAATATAAGCTGAGATACCCTCATTATTTTCACCCGCTGTTACAAATGGTAAATTACCATAAACTCTATTTTGACTTTTTAAGCGTCTGCCTCTAGTAGAATTACCAAATAAACTTTCAAGGTTAAAAATATTCCATCGTATATTCTCAAAATCCTTCAACGCCTTTTCTTCCTCTTTTGTTAAAGTATAATCTTTTAAGCCTGTGGCTAATAAATACGCCTCCAGCTCCGCTATACGCTCCGCCTCCAGCTCCGCTATACGCTCCGCCTCCAGCTCCGCTATAAAATTTTCCATAAATTCAAAATCTATGGTGCCGTTTTTTGTAGGGAGGTGAATATTTGCATTTAAAAAAGCTTTATCAACATCTCTAACAAGACCTGACAATAAATTTTGCTTTTGCTTATTAAAAATAACTGTAAAAAATAATATGGAGCTTTTATTTAATTCAAATTTAGGAACAATTTTTCTAATAAATTGTCCAGCATACCAAGGTCTTTCTCTGTAAAAAAAATCCATTTGCAAAAGTCCTAAACTCCAAGTACCTGATGGATTAATATTTTCTTCATTTACAAAACCTGTTTCTTGTAAAATTCCTTGATTTTGTGAAGTTCGGGTTATATAATCATATTCATTACCCGCAGTTAATCTGTCTTTATTAAAACTTAATGTGTTTTGTATCTCAAACAACTCCTCAATTTTAAACTCCCCCCACTCAACCTTTTCTAATTTTTCGTTGAGCAGGGCATCTACTTTCCCAAGCTTTCGGTGGGGTTTTGGTTTTTTAATAGGTTGCTTACTTCCCAAGCCAGATAATCTGCAACGGTTTTTTTAAAGTCGGCTAGGGTGGGTTTTGTATCTATGGTTTTGTGCTGGTCATAGTTCCAGTCGGCACCGCTGGGAGTGATGAAGTCTTCTATATAAGTTTCGTTCAGGTTCCAGTTGGCTTCTACCTTGGCATTTTTTCCTGCTTTGTATATTTTTACAATATCGGCATAGCGTTTTGTAGGTTCGTCTAGTTCTTGCAAAGCACGGCTGGTGCGTTTGTAGCCATCGTTGCGAAAGTCTATAAACTTCACGGTTTGTTCATAATCGTGTGGGCTGTGTGCTTCTACTATATAAATGCTGGTTTGCACCCCTGCCATGGGCTGAAAGAGGTCGGTAGGCATTTTGATACTGGCTAGTAGGCGGTGTTTTTTCAGTAGGGTTTGGTTGGTTCGGGTGGCTTTGCCACTACCTGCCGAGTCTTGTATGATGATAGCGGCTGTACCTCCTTTTTCCATTTTGTTCAATCCAAAACCAATAAATGGCATCCCATTTTCGTCATAACTAAAGGGTGGGTTGAGCAATAATTTATTGGCTCTAAAACTGGTATAGAGTTGTTCGGGTGTGCTAAAGGTGTTGCCTTTTTGTATATTGGCACTACCATCGCCACGCAAAATCATATTGGTAGCGGCAAGGGTAAACATTTCGGCATTGAGTTCTACGCCCAGCAGTTGGTTGTGTTTTATGGCTACTATTTTATTGTTGGCTTCGGTGGTGGCTTTGCCAAAGGTTTTTTCGGCATCTTGTATCATCATTTCCATGGCCGAAATCAAGAAACCTGCCGATCCAGTGGCTAAATCCATTACACGGCTGTGCTGGTTTACGCCCAGTATTTCTGCCATCATTTTGGTTACATAGGGTGGGGTGAGTACTATACCTATTTCTTTGCCATCGCCCAAGGCATATTTCAAAAATTCAGAATACATTTCGCCCATAATATCCAAGTGTCCTGCCATAGCATCTATAGACAAAAAAATGTTATGGTAAATAAATGTAAATATTTGTTTGTTGGCACTGGCTTTGCCTTCAATAAGTTTAGAAACTTCTTTGTCTAGTGTTGTTTTTTCATCTCTTTGTACGTCTTTTGCAATTTCATTAAAACTGGAAAGCATTAGGTTTTGTTTGTCTAGTGGTATTTCTCTTGCGTTGAGAAATTCTTTAACCTGATTCAATACTTGCACACCATCACGTTTAGTGTCAGATTGTATGCCCATAAGGTCATTTGGCATTAGCCCATCTTGTATTTTTTCGCCCTGATTGTTTACTACATTTTGCATAGAGAGTAACATACCCGATACATACAACACTCTTTGTGGTGCTGTGATATTGTGGTTGTGCATCAGTTTATTGAGTGCTTTGGCTTGGGTTTTTAATTCGGCTTGCGAACGGATTAAGATGTCGTGTTTTTCTTCCTCGGTAAGTACTGCCTCTTTGTAAAACAAATCAAAAGTTTGGTCGTTTTCAAGAAAGTGAAGCGTATTTACTTGTTCTAAAAGTTTAAACGCCTTATCGCCCGAACCATATACATAATATACTTTTAGCGTGATGTTTTCTTCGCTATCTCCAGCAATACCTATGGCAATAACCTCGTGATATTTTCCCGAAGCTATCATGCCTGTTGCATAATGCAAAGCACCATTTACTGCAAAGCCTGAAATAGTTTTGTCGTCAAACTTTACGCCCTCTTTAGATTCAGCGATGAGTTTTATAAGGCCCAATTTATTTTCAATAATTACCGGAATTTTGTATTTGGTAATAGAGAAATCGGGCTTTCCAAAATTGGTTTTATTTTCTGTTTTGGCTCTGCCACGCAAAGCTTCTTTTAAAAAATCGGGTATGGCCGATTCTGTGTAATAATCGGTTTGGTTAATGAGTTTTAAATTTTTGAATTGATTTTTAACCCAATCGTTGATGTGTTCTTCGAGTTTATACTTATTTGCTATTTCTGCACTATTTTGTCCTACTGATTGTGTCATTTATTTTTAATTTATTATATCAAATTTTTTAAATAGGTTAACTGCCTAGTCAAACAGGCTTTAAATTGACACCGCTAAAATAAAGTTTTTATTGTCAAAAACCAGTTTCTCTGTGTACTAATCCAATAAAAGGGTCAAAAACGCCAACCAAGGTCTAAGTAACGAGAAAATTGGACTACCTGACCTAAAATTTGGCGTTAATGACCTAAAGTTTTACGTTCAAGATGCAAACGTTGGCGTTGTGGTATGCCAAATTTGGTATTTTTGACCCCAACGTTCAGGTTGTTTGGTTCAATCTTGGCGTTTTTTTGGGTTTATGCCACAAAAAAACCTTTTTGTACGGATACAAAAAGGTTGTAATGCAATAACAAATGTGTTTTTACGCCGTTGGCGGTACTTCTGGTGGTGTAGTCGAGGTGCCAGTTCGACTAAAAAACTGTGCAATTTCGGCTATTTTACTTTCATATCCAGCGGTTTTTGTACCTGCTTTGTATTGGCTGTAGCCATAATCGGTTAGTGCGGCTTGATAATTGTCGAAATCATGAAGTATTTTGTTATTGTCCAAACTGGCCAACATATTTTGCAAACGCAACATGGTTTTTTGGATAAAATCGCGAGAGTCATAATCAGCCTGAAATTCTACCCAGTCCACATCTGGCGAACTCAAATTAGGGGTATTGTTGCGGAAATCCAGCACTTTGTTTACAATGAGTTTGTTTTGTTCGTTTACGCTTCCATACTTTTTGCGTTCCTCGGCAGTAAGGTTTTTGTACTTTGGTGCGAGTGTTGTTTCTAGTGTTGCTAATGCAGTTTGTACCGCTGTTTTTTCGGCTGCGGTGTAGTGATTGTTGTTTAAATTTTCAAATGGCATAATGTTACTTTTTTAAGATTAGACATTCACAATTTTAAGGTTTTAATTAAAGTAAAGTAGTTAATATATTGTTAATATTTTTAATTTTTTCAGGAAATTCTGTCAGTCCCGCAAGCATTGGGGATGAATCTTAAAAAGCTAGAAGAATCTTTTTTTTCTAAAATCAAATCAAATTATGCTACATTTCCTTATTTTTGAAAAATGAAAAAAAAATTAACCTTCCTTTTGTTATTTCCGCTTATGATTTGGTCCCAAACCCATTTCAATAAAGCCGAAAAATTATTCGAGGCTGGAAAATTTGATCAGGCACAACCTCTTTTTGAAAGCTATCTCAAAGAAAATCCTTCCCATCTGAAAACCATCGAATACCTAGGAGACATTGCCGGGCATAATAAATCTTGGGACAAAGCTATTGGCTATTACCAAAAACTCAAAGAGAAAAAGCCCTCCGAAGCCAATTATTATTATAAATATGGTGGCGTACTTGGAATGAAAGCCAAAGAATCTAATAAATTCAAGGCACTTGGTCTGATTGGCGAAATAAAGAAATCCTTTGAAAAAGCCATTGAATTGAATCCAAAACACATCGAAGCACGTTGGGCATTGGTGATGCTATACATTCAATTGCCCGGAATTGTGGGCGGAAGTGAGTCGAAAGCCATCAAATATTCTAACGAATTATTGAAATTATCACCAGTTGACGGCTATTTGTCCAGAGGTCAAATCGAGGAATATTTTAAAAGATACCCTGCTGCCGAACAACAATATAAAAAAGCAATTGCCGCAGGAAGCACAAAAGTAGGAGGGAAGATGTTGGAAAATTTTTATAAAAAAATCCCCCCAGCCCCCGAAGGGGGAGTTAAGAAGGGGTAATGAGGAACTACCGATAAAATTCGCATAAAAGCCTATTTAAACTAAAAAATATTATATATGAACAACGCTACAAATACCCCATTTTCTAACGCTGCATCTAGCTCCCCCTTCGGGGGCGGGGGGGGATCGTGCTTGCATTTTATCGCCATTGGCGGCAGTGCCATGCACAACTTGGCCCTAGCATTACACAACAAAGGCTACAAAGTTACAGGTAGCGACGATGCCATTTTTGAACCCTCGAAAACACGTTTGGCCAATAAAGGAATTTTACCTGCTGAAATGGGTTGGTTTCCCGAAAAAATTACGCCAAATATTGAAGCAGTAATCCTCGGAATGCACGCCAAAGCCGATAATCCTGAATTGTTGAAAGCACAAGAATTGGGATTGAAAATTTATTCGTATCCAGAATTTTTGTACGAACAATCCAAAAACAAAACCCGAGTAGTCATTGGCGGTTCGCACGGAAAAACGACCATTACTTCGATGATTTTACACGTGATGCACTATCATAATATTGAAGTCGATTATATGGTTGGCGCACAATTGGAAGGTTTTGACACTATGGTTCATCTCACAGAAGCCAATGATTTTATCGTTCTCGAAGGCGACGAATATTTGTCTTCGCCCATTGACCGAAGACCAAAATTCCATTTGTATCAGCCTAATATCGCCTTGATTTCGGGCATCGCTTGGGATCATATCAATGTTTTTCCAACTTATGATTTCTATGTAGAACAATTCGAAATTTTTATTCAAAAAATTACCAATGGCGGAATTTTGGTCTATAACGAAGAAGATCCAGAAGTAAAAAGAGTTGCCGAAGCGGCTTTGAATCCAATCCGAAAAATACCTTATTCAACACCAAAATACGAAGTAAAGGACGGAGTTACACTTCTCGAAACTCCCGAAGGAGCAATGCCAATAGAAGTTTTTGGTGCACATAATTTGAATAATTTGGCTGGAGCCAAATGGATTTGCCAAAATATGGGTGTCGATGAAACCGTTTTTTATGAAGCGATTGCCAGTTTCAAAGGAGCTTCCAAACGGCTAGAAAAAATTGCTGAAAGCAAAACCAAAGTCGCCTATAAAGATTTCGCCCATTCGCCAAGCAAAGTAGCCGCTACCACAAAAGCAGTGAAAGAACAATATCCGAATAGAACTTTAGTGGCTTGTTTGGAATTGCACACTTACAGCAGTTTGAATGCTGAATTTCTCAAAGAATACGAAGGCGCACTTGAATTTGCCGATGTTGCCGTGGTTTTCTATTCGCCCGATGCGGTAAAAATCAAACAGTTAGAGGAAGTAACTTATGAGCAAATTGCAAAGGCTTTCAACAGAAAAGATTTGATTATTTATACCAATCCAAAGGATTTTAAAGACTATCTTTTCAGCCTTGATTTCGAAAATTCGGCCTTGTTGTTGATGAGTTCAGGAAATTATGGGGGACTGAATTTTGATGAGGTTAAAGATTTAGTAAACAGATAGCAGATTTCAGGCAGCGGTTTAGCAACTACCTGAAATCTGTAAACTGCAAACCTGCTCCGCAATCCCGAAAACTCTTCCAGATTGCGGAACGGAAATCTAAAATCTAAAATCTAAAATCTAAAATCTAAAATCTAAAATCTAAAATCTAAAATCTAAAAAATGGAACAAACTAATTTCCCTATAACCAACTGGCATGAGGACGACCGACCCCGCGAAAAGCTGATGCTAAAAGGCAAAAGTGCTTTGAGCGATGCCGAATTGATTGCCATTTTGATTGGTTCTGGAAGCAGGAATGAATCGGCGGTGGGATTGAGCAAAAGGATTTTGTCGAGTGTCGATAACAATTTGAATGCTTTGGGAAAATTGACCATTACACAATTGATGAACTTCAAGGGAATAGGAGAGGCGAAGGCGATTTCGATTATGGCTGCAATGGAATTGGGAAGACGCAGACGAGCTGAGGAAGCAGTCCAATTGGATAAAATTACCTCCAGCAAAATGATTTTCGAATTGATGCAGCCCATCATTGGCGAACTGCCGCATGAGGAATTTTGGGTTTTGTATTTGAATAATTCAAACAAAGTACTTTCGAAATTACAACAAGGCAAAGGAGGAATTACAGGAACTTTGATCGATGTACGATTGGTGTTTAAAACCGCTCTCGAATTGGGGGCAACGGCAATAATTTTGTGTCACAATCATCCTTCAGGGGGCTTGATTCCCAGTGATGCCGACAAGCAAATTACCAAAAAATTAAAAGCAGCGGGTCAAAATTTGGATATTCAGGTTTTGGATCACGTTATAGTTACCGAAAATGGCTATTATAGTTTTAGTGATGCAGGAATTTTTTAGCAAAAATTGGTTTATATAGACATTTGTCCTATATTTGTGGTCAAATGTCTATTTTTATGGAAGCAGTAAAAATAAAATCAGTGCCTGCAATTGATACAGCAGTTAGGTCAATTATCAATCGGGTAGAGCGGGAGAGAGGTTATCATCTTATCAACAAAAATATCACTTATGATGAGTTTTTGAAAAATAAAATGTTAATTGTTCACTGTATTCGAGATGGAATTTCATATCGTTTTTTTAATCTGATAAAAGAAAAAACTCCTTTTAATGATGAAGATTGGGCTTCGTTTTTGGGAATTTCTACCAAGTCGCTTCAAAGAAACAAAACGAAAGAAGATTTTATTTTTAAACCAATACAATCTGAAAAAATTATTGAATTGGCAGAAGTAACTTCTCTTGGAAATGCTGTTTTTGACACAGAACAGCAGTTTTATTTGTGGTTAATCACACCTTCGTTTGCCCTTGGAAGTTTGAAACCCATAGAATTACTCAAGGATTCTTATGGTAAAGAAATGGTAGTTAGTGAATTAAATAAAATTGACCAAGGAATATTTGTGTAATGGAAGTTTTTCGATTGGCACGCAAAAAGTATCCCATAGAATTATCGGGTAAAGGAGCTTCTATATCAGGAGCACGTTGGAATTCTAAAGGAACAGAGATTATTTATTGTGCGCAAAATAGAGCTTTAGCAATGGCGGAAGTTTTGGTTCATCTAACATTTGCCACATTACCAAATGATTTTGTAATGCTAACTATTTCCATCCCAGAAGATGTTTCGATAGCCCTTTTAGACCCCAAAAAGCTGAATATAGATTGGAATGTTTTTCCTTGTACATTTGAAACGCCCTTTTTAGGGGATGATTTTATTAAAAAAAATGAAGCTTGTGTGCTGAAAGTACCTTCTGCGGTGGTGAAAGGAGATTTTAATTTTTTGATTAATCCTTTTCATCCCGATTTTTCAAAAATTAGTATAACCGAACAAGTTGATTTTCCTTTTGATAAAAGAATTTTTAAATAAGTTTACAATGATTTATCCTAAAATAACAGATGTCTTTTTTGATTTGGATCACACGTTATGGGATTTCGAAAAGAACTCTGCATTAGCCTTTGAAACTGTTTTCGGAATACAACAAATGGAGGTAAATATGCCCGAATTTCTAAAATTTTATGTACCCATTAACCGAGAATATTGGGAGAGGTATCGCAAAGATGAGATTACCCAAAAAGAACTGCGCTATGGCAGGTTGAAGGACACTTTCGACTTAATACAATATTCGGTTTCCGATGATTTGGTTGAATTATTATCGGTGGAGTATATTTATTATTTACCAAAATTTAATCATTTGTTCGACGGAACGATTGAAATATTGGATTATTTGAAGCCTAAATATAATTTGCATATTATCACAAATGGTTTTGCAGAAATTCAAGAAAGCAAATTGAATAATTCGTACATTACACCTTATTTTAAAAGCATTACCAATTCAGAAATGGCGGGAGTAAAAAAGCCCAATGCTCTTATTTTTGACTATGCTTTAAATTTAGCTAAAACTAAAAAAGAAAATAGTATTATGATAGGCGATTGCCTTGAGGCAGATGTGCAAGGGGCTTTGGATGCTGGATTAGACGCTGTTTTTTTTAATGAAAACAATATCCCAGTTGCAAATAATATCAAACAAGTAAACCATTTATTAGAACTAAAAAAATATTTATAAAATGAAAACAAGAATCCTAATTTTAATGTTAATTTCCACGGTTTATGGATTTTCACAGTCCGTTAATGATTATAAAGCAGTTATAATTCCGTTAAAATTTGATTTTCAAAAATCGGAAAATCAATACCGACTCCAGACTTTTACTAAGATAAATTTACAAAAAGCCGGATTTCAAGCTTTTTATGCAAACGAACCAATTCCAGCATCAATCACAGATCGTTGTAGTATTTTGTTTTTTGATGTAGAAAAAGAAAATGCTTTCTTGATTTCGAAACTTTTTATAACATTTAAAGATTGTTATGGTACTGAAGTTTATAAATCTAATATTGGGAAAAGCAGGGAAAAAGAGTTTGATGCAGCCTACAAAGAGGCTTTAAATGAGGCCTTTGTTAGTGTTTTCGCCTTGAATTATACTTACAATGGAAACACCAACTTTGGACCAAAAGCAGGTAATACAGCTCAATCGCTTCCTATTTTTACGCCTCCAGCGGTAGCAACTCCAGCTCCCGCAACTGATACTTTAGTTGTAATTCCTAGACCACCAGAGGAAATAGTTCCAGTTAAAATGCCTTCAACTCAAGATAACGTTAGTGAAAATTTACTGTATGCCCAACCTACCTCTTACGGTTATCAATTGATTGACAGTGAGCCAAAAGTAGTAATGAAAGTATATAAAACATCAAATCCAGCGAGTTTTATGGCCAAAAAAGGAGACCTACAAGGTGTTTTAGTTTCCAAAAACAATCAGTGGTTTTTTGAATATTATCAAAATGATCAATTGATTTCTGAAAAGATTGAGGTTAAGTTTTAGATTTCAGATAGCAGATGGCAGATTTCAGATAGCAGATGGCAGATTTCAGATAGCAGATAGCAGATAGCAGATAGCAGATTTCAGATGGCAGATAGCAGATGGCAGATAGCAGATTTCAGATGGCAGATTTCAGATTTCAGATTCAGATTTCAGATGGCAGATTTCAGATTTCAGATTCAGATTTCAGATGGCAGATTTTTTTAAAATTATCGTATAACTTTAAATTTTAATTATGAGATTTCAGGATTTATTGGCATACAAGAAATCATTTGAATTGGCAATGGAGATTTTTACTATTTCAATAAATTTTCCATCTGAAGAGAAATATTCTTTGACAGATCAAATCAGGCGTTCCTCCAGAAGCGTTTCTACAAATATTGCAGAAGCAACAAGAAAAAAAAAATATGAAAAGCATTTTGTTTCAAAATTAACCGATAGTGACGCAGAAAATTCAGAAACTCAGGTTTGGCTTGAATATTCGCTTGCTTGCAAATATATCGATATTATTAAGTTTGAAAATTTAACTTCAAAAAGCCTTGAAGTCGGAAAACTATTAAATTATATGATGAATAATCCAGATAAATTTTTATGATAATTTCAATCTGCATCTGAAATCTGCTATCTGCTATCTGTAAACTGCTATCTGCTACCTGATTCAATATCCATATTTATCCTTCCAACGATTTTTTAAAAATTCTCTAGTAGAATTTTCTCTGGAATTATTACCAGGATTATAAAGTACGGTTTCTTTTATGGCATCAGGTAGATACTCTTGTTCGGCAAAATTATTGGCATAATCGTGCGAATATTGATAGTCTTCTCCGTAACCCAATTCTTTCATTAATTTGGTTGGTGCATTTCGCAAATGAATGGGAACAGGCAAATCGCCAGTTTGTTTGACCAATTGTTGTGCGTTTCCAATGGCCAAATAAGAGGCATTGCTTTTTGGGGAAGTTGCCAAATAAACTGCACACTGACTCAAAATAATTCTACTTTCGGGATAACCAATAGTGGCAACTGCTTGAAAAGTATTGTTTGCCATAATAAAAGCCGTTGGGTTTGCATTTCCAATATCTTCACTTGATAAAATCAACATTCTTCGGGCAATGAATTTCACATCTTCGCCACCTTCAATCATTCTTGCTAGCCAATAAACTGCTCCGTTTGGGTCGCTACCTCGAATCGATTTGATGAAAGCAGAAACAATGTCATAATGTTGTTCACCACTTTTATCATACAAAACCGTATTTTGTTGCACGAGTTCAAAAACTCGGTCATTAGTGATTTCAATTTCGTTTGCATCCGAAGCGTTTACGACCAATTCAAAAATATTCAAGAGTTTACGACCATCGCCACCCGAAAGTCTTAATAAAGCTTCAGTTTCGGTTAATTTAATGTTTTTTGTCGCTAAAAAGGAATCGGTTTTCAAGGCACGTTGTAGCAATGTTTCCAAATCATCTTTGGTAAATGGATTCAAAACATATACTTGGCATCGCGATAATAAAGCGGGAATTACCTCGAAACTTGGATTTTCGGTAGTGGCACCAATGAGGGTTATCCAACCTTTTTCGACCGCTGCCAATAAAGAATCTTGTTGAGATTTGCTAAACCGATGAATCTCATCGATAAATAGAATTGGGTTTTTGGTAGTGAAAAGTCCGCCACTTTGTTTGGCTTTTTCAATCACTTCCCGAATGGCCGCCACACCCGAATTGATGGCGCTTAAAATATAAAACGGGCGTTTCGATTCCTGCGCAATGATTTGAGCCAAAGTAGTTTTTCCAGTTCCAGGAGGTCCCCAAAAAATCAATGAAGGAATAATTCCTTTTGCAATTTGTTGTGTCAAGGAACCATAAGGCCCGACCAAATGCAATTGACTGATGTAATCTTCTAATTTTTGTGGACGAATTCTTTCTGCTAGTGGTGCTTCCAAGATGATTTTAGATTTTAGATTTCTGATTGAAGATTTATACAAATTTATGATATTAATGAAACACATTTAGGATTATTTACAAACTTATTAAGTCTTTATCTTCTTACACATTTTCTATACTCTATTTTCTCTTCTCTATTTTCTCTTCTCTATTTTCTCTTCTCTATTTTACCTTCTCCTTTAATATCTGACAAAATAGCACTTAAATTTTTTTGGTTGTATTTTTGATTTAAAATTTGGAAACAATTGATTCATAATCCAAAACTCTTAATCCAAAACTCCTAACTCTTAACTCCTAACCTCTTTCTAATCAATGCACGATAATCATTTTAGATATTCCAATTCCGTCATTGCATTACCACTTTTTTTTGTTTGGTTCCTTTGGTTTGTTTATTGGTTGCAAATCAAATTTGATTTTGATTTTTTTGAAAATGGAATTTATCCTCGAACTTTAGAGGGTTTACAGGGAGTTGTTTTCAGTCCTTTTATTCATTCAGACTTACAACATTTGTACAATAATTCTATTCCATTATTGATTTTGTTGGCAACTGTGCGCTATTTTTATGCAAGACAAACTTATGCTGTAATTGGTTTTGGGATTTTACTTTCTGGAATTATTACTTGGATAATTGGTAGAGATAGTTCCCACATTGGCGCCAGCAGTCTGATTTATGTTTTGGTGAGTTTTATTTTTTTTAAAGGAATTCAAACCAAGTATTATCGTTTGGTGGCCTTATCATTGGCGGTAGTTTTGGTTTATGGAGGTATGGTTTGGTATATTTTTCCAAAAGTGGATGATAAAATTTCTTGGGAAGGACATTTGGCGGGACTGATAACTGGTTTTGTACTTTCGCTATTATACAAAACACCTGAATATAAAAAGGTAATCAAATACGATTGGGAGCATCCTGATTTTAATCCAATGGAAGATAAATTTATGCAGCGTTTTGATGAAAACGGCAACTTTGTTAACCTTCCAGTTGAAGAAAAAACTGAGGATTTTGAAGTAGA
>Ga0316612_1000128_pt1 | contig 28389 bp, 18 predicted proteins | sample MIS2016226_MG_FD_207676 | JGI IMG/M metagenome (GOLD analysis project Ga0316612, IMG submission 207676) | Microbial mat bacterial communities from Middle Island sinkhole, Lake Huron, Michigan, United States - MIS.2016.226 | ecosystem: Environmental > Aquatic > Freshwater > Lake > Sediment... | reverse complement strand
GATTACTCCTTAGCGGTGCGGTTAGCCTTTCAGGCGGGGGCGGTTCCAACGGCTGCCGAGTTAGCGAATGAAGGGTTAGCTCGCTTCCCCGCCAGCAAAGATTTGCAAAAGGCGGCCCGTGTCCTTGCGCCCCCCAAAGTCGTGGGCACTCAACCTGCTGACCCTGTGGAAGTAGCCCGCCGCAAGGCAGATCGAGCTTGGATAGAAGCTCACCGCGATGATGAGGCTTATTGGGGAAAGTGGTTAGCTCTGAGAAGTGGAGAATTGTTAGGCGCAAGTTCCTCTTTCACAGAGTTATTTGAACGGATAGGGCGCGATAAGGAAGTTTACTATACTAAGCTGAATTGGGGATGCTAGTGCTGTACTTCAAAAAAGGTGAGACCTTCGCAACGGGAGCTATGCAATATAAGTATGAACCCGTTACACCTAACGGTACGGATTTTCGTGTCCATCTCCGCGTAGAAGTAGATGAGATTCCTACCCCAGCGTTTGTAGATACGGGTGGGATGTATCTGCTCTGTCCGCCAGGCCTTGCCCGTCAACTGGATCTAAACCCAGAGGATGGTTGGCAAGTGGAGCATGCCATCCTCTTTCGGGGGTCTAGGTTGCAGGGAACGGGGCATCGGGTTTCCCTTACTCTTATTGCTGACGAAGGCGAAGATGTTAAAGTAGAAGTAACGGCGTTTGTTCCCGATACTTCGCCTGAGCAAGAGTGGGAATCTGAATTTCCTTGCATCTTAGGCCTATATCTTTGCCTAGACTTGCTTCGCTTCGCCATAGACCCCGCAGCGGAAAAGTTCTACTTTGGTTTTTTGGCATAAGGAGAAGGGGGGCGCGGGGCGCGGCTTTGCCGCGCCCCGCGCCCCATGCCCCCGCAGTAGTGACCTTTTCTTCTTTGATGATAGCAGAGGAACTTCCAATGAATCAACAAGCCCCCCAGCGCATCGGTGAAGTAATTACTTCTTCGACTACCCATTTCACTGCTGGAACTTACAAGCTTTTTGCCGCGCCGCCCTTTGGTTCGCTCGTGAAGGCCCAAACCCAGACTCCACCGACGGTGATCTATGGGCTGGTTTATGAGATTTGCACGAGTAGCCGCGAGCCTGGGGGAAAGGCCCTTGTCCGGGGCAAAACTTATAGTGGAAGGGAGTTGCACAACCAGGAGATCTATGACGAAAACCCTGACCTTCCAGAGGTCTTGCAAACTGAGTTTTCGGTGATCATCGTCGGCTTTGGGGACGGGCAGGAGCGGGTCAACCACTACCTTCCCCCACAGCCGCCCACCATCCATTACGATGTTTCCCCCTGTTCGCCCAAAGAAGCAACAACCTTTAGCACTTCCTTCGCCTTCTTACGCACGGTCTTGTTGGCCAGTCAAATTCCCAGCGATGAGTTAGCGGCAGCAACATTGCGAACCTTTGCCCAGAATCAACCTAACCCTCGTGCTTACCTCATTGCAGCAGGAAAGGAACTTGCACGGTTTCTCAAAGAGGATTATGATCGCCTTACCGCTATCGTGCAACGAATTGAACTTGGGAAGTAGACCATGCGAAAGAAGCTTCCAGGCTGTTTCACTGAATACGACCTTACGCCCAACGAGTTGGAAATTGCCCGTTGTAAAGCGCTGGCTGAAGGTGGGTATCTCGATTTGACAAGTAGTAACCCGACGCAACAAGGTCTGCTTTTCCCGCCGACGGTCTTGCGGCAAGCGGCGGAAGGTTATTGGGAAAGCCGTCGTTACACGCCTGACCCGCAGGGCCTTCCCGCAGCGCGAGCCGCGATTGCCCAATTTTATGCCGAGCGTTCCCCTCCCTTCCTGGTGAAGGAAGAAGCTCTTTTCCTCACGGCCAGCACCAGCGAAGCTTATGGTTTACTCTTTGCGTTGTTAGCCGATGCGGGTGACAATCTGCTCATTCCTAATGTTACTTATCCCTTATTTGAATATTTAGCAGCGATTCATCATCTTGAATTGAAAACTTATCTGCTTGACGAGGAAAAGAATTGGCAAATTGATGAAGAAAGTCTTTTAGCGCAAGTTGATTCGCAGACAAGAGCAATTTTGCTTGTTTCGCCGCATAACCCAACAGGGATGGTAATCCAGAAGCCTTTGGCTGTTTTTGACAAAATAGGTTTACCGCTGATCTGCGACGAGGTTTTTGCCACTTTTCCTTATGCGATTGAAGCTGTCCCGCCGATTGCAGCTTTACATCCGCAGCTTCCCGTCTTTACGCTTAATGGAATTTCCAAAATGTTCGCTTTACCTGACCTTAAATTGGGCTGGATTCTCTTAAATTCAGTTGCCCAAACGCTCTATAGCGAACGTTTAGAATTGCTAAATGATACCTTTCTTGGGGCCAATAGCTTGATTCAGACCATGTTGCCGCAACTTTTTGCTCAAGGAAATGCGTTTAGAGCAACAATGCATGAGCAGATTCGGGCCAATCTTACGTTAGGTTTAGACTCCTTACGCTCTTGTCCTGGCGTAAAGGTGCAGGCCCCTGCGGGTGGCTATTATCTTTTTCCTCTGATTCAAACTTGGGAAAATGAAGATGAGCTTGTGCTTTATCTATTGCAAAAAGGGGTGCTTGTGCATCCAGGCTATTTTTATGGCGAGGTTTCAGGGGTTCACATCATGCTTTCGGCTCTAACTGCGCCCGCTTCTTTTGAACAAGGTTTAGCATGTCTCGTGCAAGCTTTGCGGGCCTGAAAACTAGTTTTTAGAAGCCGAGCAAATTTTCTATTGCATTCAAAGAGATCATTTAGTATAATAGATTTTGCTCGCTGAACTGAAACACCTGGAGTTTTTCCTAAGAAGCTATGTGGCAAAGGCTTTTACGTCGCTCCGCTAAAGAAAAGCAACTCCTTGCAAAAGACTTACTTCAAGAGTTGCTCCTTTCCCCTGCGCCAACCGAAGGGGTGGCGCTGCGCCCCGTTGTGCTTCGTTCCCTCGCTGCCCAGCGCCAAGTAGCCCTTAGTCGTTTTTTGCTCCGGACTTGGTTTGATGAGGTGCTTAAACACGGGGAGCGGGTCTTATGCTTCCTTCTCCTGGGCGTTATGGCCATTTGGCTTTTTGAAACCTATGGCCCCGTACAAGGCCAAGAAAAAGTTGCGGCAGACCTTGTAAGGCAACCTTTAAGCCAAGCTTCGCTTCCCGCGCTACCTTTCACTGAGTCTGATTTTTTGGCCAAAGCTCCTTCTCCCGACTACCTTGTCCCGCAAGCCATGGCTTTACCGGCCACCCCGCTTGACCAACGCCCGCAGCACCTTCAGATTGCAACGATTGGGGTTGATACCGTGGTCAAAGAGGTTTTTATCGAAGATGGGGTTTGGCAAGTTGCAGATTATGCCGCAGGCTATCATCATGGGACGGGGTTGCCAGGGGAAAAGGGAAATGTTGTCCTTTCGGGGCACGCTGGGCTGCGAGGGGGCGTGTTTCGGAACCTTCCCGCGCTGCAAGTAGGGGCCGAAGTTCTGTTGGATGCGGGAGGGTGGCGGTATCGTTATCGGGTCAAGGAGACGAAAAGTGTTTGGCCCCTTCAAACGGAAGTAATGGACCCAACCTCCACCCCAACCTTGACCCTCATTACTTGTACCGCTTGGGATACTCAACGGTTAGTTGTATTCGCCGATTTACTTGATTCAATTCCATTATAGAAATGTGCCAAGAAACCGCCACCTTTAGGTGTGCGGAGTAGTTACAGAGGTTATAATGCGCCCATCGTATCTCCGGCCTCGCCGAGTTCCACCAGAGAGCAAACCAAAAGCTGTTGGTTGGACAGGTTGGGAACGCCTCCTTATTGTTCTCAGCCTGATAATGATTGCTGTCCCGCTCTACTTTGAAGCTGTCCAGTGGGTTAGTCCCGTCTCTGTTCCCGCAAAGGTGCGGCGGACAGCTACCCCGACCTCTACCTCGATTCCTGTGAGTGAGAGAGTAAATCCATTGGCTCCCCCAGAAGGGTCAACGGCTATGCCGCCGCTTCCCGCGCCTCCCGTGCCCCCAACAAGGGCCCCAGAACCGCCAGCAGCGCAGCCGACAAGTGTGCCTAAGCATAAAGATAGAGATTCAAATAAAACTCCGCTTCCTGCGCCTCCTGTACCTCCAACGGTAGCACCCCCAACGGTAGCGCCCCCACCAACGGAACCACCAGAACTCCGGCAGCGCGAGACCAATACGCCGCTTCCCCCAACAGTCACGCCTGGTGGCCCAACCAACACGTCTATCCCACCGACGGTAGCTCCCGCAACCTCCATTCCCCCAACCGCGATCCCTACGACCAAAGCTACGGTTGCACCCGTCTTTCAACTTTCAATGAGTAAGTCGGCCTCAACTTCGCAAGTTGTCCCTGGACAATCTTTTAGCTTTAACATCACCATTTTTTCAAATAGCGCTACGGCCCAAACCGTCAATGTAGTTGACGTGATTGACTCCCGCTTGCAAGTCACAGGGGTAAGTTCGGGGTGTTCTGGGGGCCAATCCGTTTCTTGTTCCCTAAGTGTTTCTAATAGCGCCTATGGCTTTGTAACAATTAACGTGCTAGTCCCTTCAGGTACGGCAGCAGGGACGATCTCTAATTCTGCCAGTGCAAGTGGGGGAGGAGCTTCGGCCTCTGCGGGAGCTTCAGTGCAGATTGTCGCAGGTGTTGCTACTTCAATCCCTGCAACCGCAACAACGGCCCCTGTAATTCCTGCAACCGCAACAACGGCCCCCGTCAATCCCACTAGCCCTTCTATTGCAACAACAACGGCCCCCGTCAACCCTACTAGCGCTCCCGTTAATCCTACTTCTGTGTTGCCAGATCGCCCTGCTGACCCTACCTCTGGGTTGCCAAGTCGCTCAACGTGGACTCCAACTCCGCCTTCGATTCTACCTACGACCCCTTCCATCCCCAATCCACCTACTTCTAACCCCACTGCGACCCCTAAGAAGAGTAATGGCGGTGGGGGCGGAGGAAGTAATGGCGATGGCGGCGGAAGTAAGAAGGAGGAAGCAACGGTAATTCCACCGCCTGCACCCCCAACTCCGACCCTTGAGCCAGAACCAACGGAGGAGCCAGAACCAACTGAAGCCCCAACTTCTAAAACTCAACCTAAACAACCCTCGAAGCCCATCCCTACCCGTCGCCCAAAGCCTAAGTTGCCGACTCAGCTTCCACAGCGACCTTTAGCCCAACCAACGGCTCTAAAGCAACCTTTCCAGCAAGTGCAACCTTCAGTAGTGCAAGCACCAATAGAAGCCCCAGTTTCTAATGAAGTACCGCTTGCGCTTCCGCCCACAGAAGCACCTCCCCCACCGCCAACGGATACTCCTGCGCCAACCGCGACCCCTGAACCAACTGCTACTCCGTTGGAAGCAGGTATCTCCTTTCGGATGCTAAGTGATTGGGGAAGTGCCCTGGCGGGCCAAGAAGTACAATATGTCTTGGTGTTGCGAAATGACCGCACAAATGCCGATGGGGGGGTAGAGAACGTTGTTATTCAAAGTAACTTGCCATCTAACCTTCAAGTTGAGGATGCCAAAGTAGATAAGGGGCTGAAACCAACGATTGCGGGCAACACGGTGAAGCTTAACCTTCCCAACCTCAAGCCTGGCGAAACCGTTGAAATGGCCATCCGCACGAAGATCAAGCCTGGAGTTGCGATTGGAACCTTCCTCATTGCCCAAGGGCAAACCGAATGGCAAGGTCTCAAACGGCCTTTGCTTTCCAATATCGCAACGGTGCAAGTGGTTGGTGGAACACAGTTTCCTACTAATACCCCAACCGCTTCCCGCACCGCCACCAATACGCCCTTACCTTCGGCTACGCCCGTACCTTCAATCACGCCAACTCCACCCGCTTCGCCGACTAGAACTCCCTCGCTTACACCTTCTCCTGAGCAGGTCGTGCTGAATAGCGGCCCAACGGCAATTGCTCCACCTTCACCGATGGTTGTGGCGACAGCGATTGTCCCGACCCCTGTTCCTAATCTCCCGCGACGGGATCAGCTTGTACCTTTGCCCAAGACAAGTTCAGGTGTACCTTTGATGGGAGTTGTGTTACTGGGAACGGTTCTCCTTACGCGCACGGTACGCTTGCATCGGGAGCGGGAGCGCATCTAATCTAATCTTCCCCTTCTGAGAAAGCGAAGGGCCCAAAGGTTTATAAAATCCTTTGGGCCTTCCTTTTTGGGATTGGGGAGGGTGTGCGCCCCCCGCCGACGGCGGGGGGCGCACAGCGCAAGCCACCGTCAACCTTTCACATCCCTTTCGGCTCGTTCGACAGCACTTCCAATGCTAAAGTATTTTGCTTCGGGATGATGAATCACGATAGCTGCCGTACTTTGCTCTGGAAGCAATTGGAAAGCCTCTGTCAAGCTTACCCCAATCTTCTCCATTGGCAATAAGAGGGAGAGCTTTGCATGATCCTCTAAATCAGGGCAAGCGGGATAGCCCCAAGAGAATCGTAGCCCTCCCTTTTCCCCCAAACCTAAACCTTGCTTTGCTACACGGTTGATATATTCTGCTAAAGCTTCGGCAAGTGATACACCCAAGCCATGAATGTAGTAGGCCTGACTGTAATCCCCTTCCTGCTGAAGACGGTCACAAAGGTCAGTTACTTTATGCCCTACGGTCACGACCTGAAAAACTGCGACATCCATTTTCCCGCTTTCAACCGAAGCAAAGTAGTCTGCGAGGCAAAGGTATTCACCTTCTGGCTGACGGGGAAAAGTAAAGCGCGTTACTTCTTTGGGGGAACCTTGCACAACCGAATGCGGGTCATAAACGATAAGTTCATTCCCCTGGCTTTGGGAAGGGAAATAACCGTAAGCAACCTTTGGCTCCAGCCACCCATCCCGCTCGGCTTCCCGCCGCATTTGCTTCACCCGCTCCGCAAACTCAACCTTTAGCCGTTCCCACTCTGGCCCCTTTGCATTTTTCGCGCCCCACTGCAAACGGTACAAAGCATTGCGATCCAAGCATTCAAAGACCTCATCTAAGGGAATCCGCTTCGTTACGGTCTGCGCCCCCCAGAAGGGAGGTGTAGGAAGGGGAACCTCTCGCGTAATCGCAGACCGTTGCACGGTTGCCCCTTGCGCCCGCCCCACCTCAGCCAACACCATCCGCCCCCGCAACGGCTTATTAAGCGCCTTTGCCGCTTCCTCCCGACCTTGCTCAACAAAAGCTGACCTTTGAGTCGAGTCACTGAGCCGATCAACCGTCTCCAGCCCTTCAAAAGCATCTTTGCAATAGAAAACGCCTGCTTCGTAGGGGCGATTTTCTTCTACAAACAAAATTCTTTGACCATATTGCCGATTGATCGCCGCTCCCCCAACTAAAACAGGGATTTGTAAACCGCGTCTATCCAATTCTTGCACACAAAGCGGCATTTGTTTGCTCGTGCTAACCAACAAAGCTGAAAGCCCAATCGCATCTACTTGGTATTCTAAGGCTTTCTCAATGATTGTATTGATTGGCACTTGCTTCCCAATATCGTATACCGTGTAACCATTATTGGAAAGGATCGTATTCACGAGATTTTTGCCAATATCGTGAACATCCCCATAGACCGTCGCCAATAAAACCTTCCCTTTACTACTGCCCTCTTGTTTTTCGAGGAATTGCTCCAGATGCGAAACCGCTCGTTTCATTACTTCGGCACTTTGCAGCACAAACGGCAAAATCAGTTCGCCTGCGCCAAAGCGATCTCCCACATCTTTCATGGCGGGCAACAAAACTTTATTGAGGATTTCAACCGCCGCCTCACCTTTTGGCTGCGTTTGCGCCCGTTGATTTAGCGTTTCTTCTAGTAAAGCTTCAATTCCCTCACGCTTGCGATGCAATATCTGATAGTGAATCTTCTCATCAACCGTCATCCCTTCTGTCGGATCAGCTTTTTCTGCTTGCCAAGCCTTGTTTGAGGGGTCAAGCGTTTCAAAATGCTGAATGAAACTGGCTAAAGCATCAGGCTGACGATTGAAAATTAAGTCTTCACACAAATCACGCTCTTTTTGTGTGATTTCAGCGTAAGGTGTGATATGTTGCGGGTTGACCATCGCCAAATCAAGCCCCGCTTGCACGGCGTGATAGAGGAAAACGCTGTTTAAGGTCGCTCGCGCATTAGGTTTCACGCCAAAAGAGAGATTACTCACGCCTAAACTTGTAAAGGAGCCAGGCAAATGCTCTTTGATCAGGCGCAGACCATCAATTGTCCATTTTGCCTCATCGCGCAATTCTTCTTGACCAGTGGTGATCGGGAAGACATTGACATCAAAAATCAGGGCATCTGGCGATAAACCATATTCTTGAAGCGCAATTTCAGAGATTCGTTGACAAATTCGCAGCTTATCTTCTGGCTTATGCGCCATTCCCGTCTCATCAATAGCCATACAGATCACTGCTGCGCCATATTTCACCGCCAAAGGCAGTGTTTGATCAATTTTCTGCCCTCGGCCACCTTCCAAACTTGTGCTATTCAGAATAGGTCGCCCAGGATAAACTTTCAAAGCCGCTTCCAAAACCGCAGTTTCGGTGCTATCCAGCATCAAAGGAGCTTCTACGCTCATTGAAAGCAGCTTAACCAGGCGAGCCATCTGTTCAGCTTCATCTGTCCGCTCAGTCATTGCGACACAAACGTCTAAAATGTGTGCGCCAAAATCAAGCTGCTCGCGGGCAATTGCTAAAATTCCCTCATAGTCGTCCGCCAAAAGCAATTTCTTGACTTTACGACTGCCCAAACTATTGACTCGTTCCCCCACAATCAAGGGAGCAGGCTCTTGTTTTAAGGTTACGCTCCGCATCGCGGAGGAAACACTTGGAAAAAGAGGTTTATTTGCCACTAATTACCTTCTTTCCGCACAGCTTGCGCGATTTGGCGAATATGGGCGGGGCGTGAACCGCAACAGCCCCCAACCACGCGCACGCCTAAATTTAGCACAAAATCCCTTAACGCTTGCGCCATTGCTTCTGGCTCTAACGGATAAACCGCTTCACCGTCAACATTCAAGGGTAAACCTGCATTTGGCAAGCAGCTAACGGGCAAATTAGTATGCGAAGTCAGATAGCTGACTGGTTCTCGCATATGTTCTGGCCCCGTTGAGCAATTCAAACCAACGACATCTACATTCATTGCTTCAATTGTCGTTAAAGCACTAGCGACATCTGTGCCTAACAACATCCGCCCACTTGGGTCAAGCGTGACTTGCACCTGCAACGCGATTGGCCGATTAGCTGCCGCGATGGCTTGTTTACAGCCCACAATGGCCGCTTTCACTTCCAGAATGTCTTGACTCGTTTCAATCAGTAATAAATCAACACTACCAACGATTAGCGCTTGAGCTTGCTCCTCAAAAAGCGTAACTAATTCATCAAAAGTGATATTACTCAGTTCAGGATCGCTGGAAGAAGGCAATTTGCCCGTTGGCCCAACTGATCCCGCGACAAATCGTGGGCGACCATCCTTTGCAGTCTGCGCTTCGCAAGCCCGCCGTGCAACTTCAGCCCCACAACGATTGATTTCCAACGTCCGTTCGGCCAGGCCCCATTCGGCCAGGCGCAATCGCGTCGCCTGAAAAGTACAAGTTTCGACCACATCGGAGCCTGCTTCCAGGAAAGAAGTATGAATTTGCCCGATTACATCGGGGCGCGTAACGACCAGATAATCGCGGCAACCTTCTGTCGCCGCGCCGCCATAATCCTCCGCCGTCAGGTGAAAAGTGTCAATGCTTGTCCCCATTGCGCCATCAAAAACTAACACCCGCTCCGCCAGAGCGAGCAAATAGGGCGAACGAGAACGCGGATTTGATTCGTTCAAAAAAGCCTCCTTTAAGTAGCCCTTGCAAATTCCTTACTATTATAACAGCAAAAAACGCCTCCTTGCATTTGGGTTCCGCAGAGTATGTTACAATCTGTCTACCGTCTTTTGACAAAATTTTGCCCAATTCTCTAATAAGGGGACATAATGAATCTACAAGAAACGCTTGCGCGAATTCCGCTCTTCGACGAAACAGCAGCCCGCACCGCCCGCGAACGCCAGTGTCAACTCACGAAGCCCCAGGGCAGCCTGGGTCGCCTTGAAGACCTTTCAGTGCAATTGGCCGGCACAACGGGTAAACCGCGCCCGATCTTCAGCCGGCCCGTCGTGATTGTCGTCGCCGCCGACCACGGCGTGGTGGCGCAAGGGGTCAGTGCTTTTCCCCAAGAAGTTACCAAACAAATGGTACTCAACTTTTTGCAAGGGGGCGCGGCCATCAACGTTTTAGCCCGCCACATTGGGGCAAGGGTCGCGGTGGCCGATGTGGGAGTCGCGGCGGATCTGCCCAGCCATCCCGATTTATTAGCTTACAAAGTTGCCAGAGGTACACGAGATTTTTCCGTCGGGCCCGCGATGACACGCGCCGAAGCGCTGCAAGCCATCGAGGTCGGCATCACCCTGGTTAATCAAGAAATTGATTGCGGAGCCGATATTATTGGCACGGGTGAAATGGGCATTGGCAACACGACGGCTTCCAGCGCGATTACCGCGGTGATCACCAAAAAAGCCGTCGCTATCGTGACTGGGCGCGGGACGGGGATCGAAGATGCTGCTTTGGCCCGCAAGATCGCGGTGATTGAGCGAGCTTTGGAAGTCAATCGCCCGGATCCTACCGACCCGTTAGGTGTTTTGGCCAGCGTCGGCGGGCTGGAAATCGGGGCCATGGCCGGCGTGATTTTGGGCGCGGTGGCGCGGCGCGTGCCGATTGTGATTGATGGCTTTATTTCGGGCGCAGCCGCTTTGCTTGCTTATGAATTAGCCCCCGTGATTCAACCCCATCTCATTGCGGCCCACCGTTCGGTTGAAGTTGGCCATCGGGTTATTTTAGACCATTTACGTTTAGAACCGCTCTTTGATTTAGATTTGCGCTTGGGCGAAGGCACTGGCGCGACTTTAGGGATGTCGCTTTGTGTCGCAGCCAGCAAGATTCTGACTGAAATGGCAACTTTTGGCGAGGCTGAGGTTTCAGAAAGGGTTTGAAAATAAGCTAAAGGGTTTTGAAAGCTCTTTATTCGAGACCTTTGCGGCTGCTGAAGCTGTGAAGGTCGCTTTTTTCCGCCATTCAAAGCTTGGGGCGGCTTAGAATAGGCTTCTAGCCTGCTCCATTCAAAGGCGGAGGACAGGCATCTTGCCTGTCAGCTTCCAATATCTTGCCTGTCTACCAGCACATTCTGGATAGTCTGTACTACTTTTGCCAATCTTAGGCAAGTCAAGTTAAGGCCAAATTGCCAGCCAAATTGTCCTCAATGACCCCTTGAAATATCCCAAAAGAAATGCTATAATAAAGTGACTTTTTTGTTTGATCAGCATTAAGGATTAGCAGATCAGGTAGCAGGAGGCTCATTATCGCAACCAAGCTCAGTTGGAACGGTCCGCCTGTGGTAGTCAATTGGACTGCCGCAAAGACGTTGATTGGTATTAAGGAGGCCTATTTTGGCAACGAATGCAAGTCGGAACTGTCCGCTCATGACGGCCAAGCAGCCTGGCAAAAAGGCTAAAAATCGAGGGCCAAAAAAAACTTAGTTTTTTTTGGCCATTTTGATCTTGACAGCCCTTAGTTCTTCATTGGCTTTGCTCTTTTCAACCCCCGCCCGCGCCGCGACTCCGCTCTACGTGAAGTCAACCGGCACAAGTAGTAACAGTTGTGCTGATTGGGGCAACGCCTGCGACCTACAAACCGCAATTGGCAAAGCGGTCAGTGGTGATACAATTTGGGTCGCCGCTGGAACCTATATTAGGAGCGCCGCAACCTTCACCCTAAATGACGGTGTGGCCATTTATGGAGGCTTTGTAGGCACAGAGACCAAACTAGAGGAGCGCAACTGGCAAACCAACGCAACTATCCTCAGTGGCGATTTGAAGGGCGATGATGGGGCAAACTCTTCCAACACAATCGACAACATCGGACCCGTCGTGACAGGCGCGAATGGGGCAACGAAGACAGCAATTCTTGATGGCTTCACCATCAAAGCGGGCCGTGGCGGGTGGGGTGCCCAACTTAATGATAGTGGCGGGATGTCCAACAATAACAGCAGCCCCACTCTTACCAACGTGACCTTTACTGGTAATAGTTCTATCATGAACGGCGGCGGGATGTCCAACACTAACAGCAGCCCCACTCTTACCAACGTGACCTTTACTGGTAATAGAGGCATGAGTGGCGGTGGGATGTCCAACTCTAGCAGCAGCCCCACGCTCACCAACGTGACCTTTACTGGTAACAATGGTAGCCAAGTCGGCGGGATGTACAACGATAACAGCAGCCCCGTGCTGACCAACGTGACCTTTACTGGTAATAGTTCTATCATGTCGTCTGGCGGTGGGATGTCCAACACTAACAACAGCAGCCCCACGCTCACCAACGTGACCTTTTCCAATGGTGCTTACAGCATAAAAGACGGGATGTCCAACAATAACAGCAGCCCCACGCTCACCAACGTGACCTTTACTGGTAATGATTATAACAGCTGTGGGATGTCCAACAGCAAAGGCAGCAGCCCCACGCTCACCAACGTGACCTTTTTCAACGGCGGGATGTCCAACAGCTACAGCTGCAAACCAAAGCTGCAAAACTGTATCTTCTGGGGCGGAGGGATAACAAATGACAATGGTGCTAACAACCCCACCACCCCCTCCATCCCCATCATCTCCCATAGCATCGTGCAAGGCTCAATGCCGAATGGTATTTGGGACACCACTTTGGGCACTGATGGCGGTGGTAACAAAGACATTGACCCGCTCTTTGTCGACGCAGCAAAAAATGATCTACACCTTAGTGGCTGTTCCCCAGCCCTTGATGCGGGCAACAGTGATGTCGTAACTGCGACAACCGACCTAGACGGGAAGCCGCGCAAGGTAGATGGGGATGGTGATGGGACAGCGAAGGTTGATCTGGGGGCGTATGAGCATGAGCAGCAAAATACTCGCTCGTATGGTACTTTGGCCTTTGCAGCGGCGGCTTCCAGCGCCAATGAAGGGAACAGCAGCGCCAGTGTCCCAATTGCTTCTATCATCCGCACGGGCGGGAGTAATTGCGCGGTGAGCGTAGATGTTGATTTGAATGGGGGCACAGCGGTAGCTGGCACAGACTTTACCCGTAGCCTGTCGAAGACCGTGACCTTTGCCGATGGTGAAAGTGCTGCCAAGCCTGTTGAAGCGACCATCTTGGGCAACACGGTCTATGGAAGCGACAAGACCATCGGCCTGAAATTGGCTAACGTGAAGAACGCTACGCTAGGGACACCTCAAGAGACGATCTTCACGATCTTGAATGATGATGAATTCCCCAAAATAACCCTCACAGGTAAGCCAAGTAATCCCGATTCTAACCCTGCACCCTCCTTCACCTTCAGCAGCACTGATTCCCAAGCGAAGTTTGAGTGCCAACTGGACAGTGGGGCGTGGGCAGGGTGTACTTCCCCTTACAGCCCAACTAGCAAATTGGCTGAAGGCTCCCATACCTTTGCGGTACGGGCGAAAGATAGCGCTGTGGATGTATATGGTACACCTGAAAGCTACACCTGGACAATAGCATTCCCGGTGGCGACCCCGAAGGCGACTCCTAACGGAGCAGAGTTGACGGCGACGGCGGGAGGCGCGACCTTAACCCCTTCCCCAACCCCAACGAAGACCTCAACTCCTAACGGAGCAGAGTTGACGGCGACGGCAGGGGGCGCAACCTTAACCCCTTCCCCAACCCCAACGAATACGCCAACCCCTAATGGAGCAGAGTTGACGGCGACGGCAGGGGGCGCAACCTTAACCCCAACCGCGAAGCAGGGAGTCTATGAGTTGACGGCTACGCCCACAAGGACATCCACCGCGACAAAGACAGTTACACCGACCCCTACGTCCATTGTAGATGATTGCACGGGAGCGAGTGATACGGTAACGATCTTTTCGCAAGGTAGTGGAGATTGGAATAAGCCCGCAACTTGGAACCTCAACCGCATCCCGACGGTCAACGATGTAGTTGGGATTCTCACGGGGCACGGGATAACTTTGACCAATGGGGTTCAAGTCAAAGGCTTTTGTAATCGCGGCTTGCTGACCAATGCTAGTAGCGGAACCTTACTCAAGGTAGAGGCAACCCAAGACTTCCGCAACTTTGGCCAGATTCTGAGTAAGGATGGGCAAACGGTTGGACAGAACGGGAGCAGCATTGAGTTACGCGGTAAGCCCTTCTACAATGAAGGGACGATTCAAGCGGGCGCAGGAAGTGCTGGCTCCAGCTCTGGGGGTGATGGAGGTAGCACGTTCATTCTGGCCGAAAACACAACTAACACTGCCGCAGGGATTATTTGCGCGGGCAAAGGAGGCAGCGCCAGCACAGGTTATGGAGGCAGCGGCGGCGATGCCCACGTTTGGGGCAAGTTCATCAGCAGCTGGGGCGGCGGCTACCTTACCAACTATGGCAAGACCTGCGCGGGCGATGGTGGGACAGGCAAAAGCAGAGGGGGTAATGGGGGAAACTTAAAGCTCATCTCCCTTCCCTACGTCTATCTCTATGGCAAGCAGTACGCTGGTAAAGGGTACAGCGGGGGCTGGAATGGCGGAGATGGTTACGTCATCATCGAGCCTGATGGCATCATTGACCTGTCAGGCAAAGGTACGGAGATTAGTGGGGGCGATGTCACCATCTTTGGCGGGAATAACTGGAACCTCAACCTCAGTAACATGGCCAGTGGAGCGATTAAAGCGACGGGCAGCGTAACCCTGGCGGTGGGGCTGGGTGGCTCCATCGACCTGAGCGGGAGCGCACCTTCTTTTATTAATGCGGCAGGGAAGGTCGTAATCGCTTCCGATGTCATCTCTAAGGATGCGGGAGTTGACCTTACCAGTCTGGTAGGGACAAAGGTAATCACCAAGCCAGCCCAACTCTTAGGTGATGTTTCGCTGGGCGGGCCAGGGCGGTTGTTGGCTGAAGCTGGTCAAACTCTTTCAGCGACCTTGACCCTCCTCAACGGAGGGCCGCAGAAAGAGACTTACGACCTTTCCTGGAGTGCAGTCGCAGGTTCAAAACTCACGGGGCTACCTTCGACTGCGACGGTTGATCCCCTTAGCGGAAGCGACCTGATTATCCAAATCGTCCCGACTTCCGTTTTGAGCGATGTAATCACGCTTACGGCCAAGGCGCAGAGCAATCCGCTTACTTTGGCGACCACCCAGATTGAGCTTGCACCTGCTCCTTCTCTTACCAATCTTTCGACGACGGTCTACCTTCCCCTCATCGTGCGGTAGGTAGCTCTAGGCGAATCGGCAAAGATGCGACCTTGGCGGCCTAGCCGCCAAGGTCGCTTTAATTAAGGACTTTACCCGCTTTAGCGAATTTAGCTTCTTGATAAACGGGGGATGTATGATATACGAGACGTTTCTTGAAATTTGCACAACCATCCAATTTGGTGCATAATAAAGGAAGATAAACCCTTAAAAGTCGTTGGGAAAATCTAATGCAAACCTTCACCCTTGCCGTGCCTGACCTCGCAAGCTATAGCCCCCACACGGGGATTGGCCGCGTTTTTCATAGTTTGTATGACCAATGGAAACAAAGTAAGGAGAATCCGATTCTAGCTGTTCCCGCAAAATATCAGGTAATTCCTCTTCCTTTGTTGCGTAATTTTCCCTTTGGGCTTGATCTTCCCCCCGCAGCCGACCTTGTTTTGCTCCCTAAAATTACGGGGGCTGGCTCCCTGCGCTATACTTCTAAGCGACCTAGCCTTGCGGTGGTGCATGATATTGGAACCATTGATGAGGGAAAGCTAGATCGCTTGGGGATGGATTGGCTTACTTACCTAAGTATTTTGCACGGTTTTTATGGTTTGCAACATGCTACGCACCTTGTCACCGATTCGGAGTTTACGCGCCAACGCCTCCTTCACTATCTACCAAAGGTTGCCGCGCACACAACCGTCATTCATGCGGGCGTAAGTGAACTCTTCTATTCCCAACCCAAGGAAGTAGCGCGGAGCATTATTGCCCAAGCCTTCCCGCAACCTTCTCTTTCCTCGCCCGTTTTGCTTTACGTTGGCTCAGAGCGGCCCCGCAAAAATCTCAAGGTTCTCCTGCGGGCCTTTCAGCAATTGAAGACCTTTTACCCTGCGGCCCAGCTTCTGAAGGTCGGTGCAGCGGGCCACCCAAATTTCCGGCAAGAAACCCTTGCTTTAGCCAAAGGGTTAGGTTTGCAAGTGGGGAAAGACCTCTTGATACTTGAAAACCCTGATGATGCTCTGCTCGCTGTGGCTTATGCTGCTGCGGATCTCTTTGTTTCGGCTAGTCTCTATGAAGGGTTTGGGCTTCCCGCGCTGGAAGCTATGGCCGTTGGCACACCCGTTGTGGTAAGCAATTGCGGTTCCTTCCCAGAAGTAGTTGGTGAGGGAGGCGTAGTAATTCCCCCCACGGAAGAGGCTTTTGTTCTCGCCATGCGGGAAGTTTTAGAAGACCCGCAGCGCGAAGCACGGGTCCAACGCGGGAAGCTTAGAGCAGCGCAATTTACTTGGGCCTTGGCCGCAGAAAGGTACGTTGCTTTGTTTCAAGCCTTGACGCAGTGTGCGCCTAAAGCTTGAAACCACAAGAACTTAGGCCATGGTATTGCTATTTCCCGGCAAGGCGAAGCAGAAAAGAGCAAAAAGGCTAAGAATGAGCCATTTTGAAGCGGTTTGCTTTGTCAGCATAGTTGTTACCTTTCTTGCACAAGCTTAATGCCAAATTTCTGCCAGCCATGTAGGATAGGCATCCTGCTTGTCCCATCCCAGGAGGCTCCGGCTTTCGCCGTGCCCCAACGCTAAAGCTGTTGCCTCCAAGGGAAAATAGATTTCAGGCTGCGTTGCCCAGACCAATTGATGCTATAATAGGGCCCAGTGAGAGCTTTTCTCCTTCTGGCAAGACTTAGAGAAAAGTTCTTTTGTCTACTTTTAGTCAGTTAGTGTAAGTTTTGGAGGTATTTGAATGGCTTTAGCGAACACTTCTTCAGCAACTCTAGGCCAGCAGGTTCTACCGCGCCGGGGGATTCTGGAGAACAAATTGGCAGCCGATGCGCTGTTGGTCGTTGGGGGCAGTCTTTTCGTGGCGCTTTGTGCCCAAATCCGCATTCCCTTGCCCTTTAGCCCCGTACCCATTACGGCTCAAACGATGGCCGTTTTGCTGGTCGGGAGCCTGATTGGGTCACGGTTGGGGTTGCTGGCGATGTTGCTCTATCTGGGGGAAGGGATGATCGGGTTGCCCTTTTTCACGGGCGGCAAAGCGGGCATTCAGGTTTTGCAGGGCGCAACGGCGGGCTATTTGGTAGCTTTCCCCCTCGCAGCCGCGCTTACGGGCTGGCTGGCTGAAAAAGGTTGGGATCGCACTTTTGGCAAAATGAGCCTTTCGATGATCTTGGGCAACTTAGTCATCTATGCCTTGGGCGTTGGCTGGTTGACAACTCGCGTGGGGTTGGAAACCGCTTTTGTCACAGGAATGTTGCCCTTTGTCCTCGGCGACCTTGTTAAAATCGCTTTGGCCAGCGCAGCTTTACCAGGTGGCTGGGAGCTTTTGCGTAAAAAAGGCTAATTTTGCTCGCTCTTCCAACGACTCAAGGGGTTTCAAAGCCTCTTGAGTCTTTTTTATGGATTTTTCGAGGAGATTTGTTGCCGCAAAGCTTTAATGACCGGATTAAAGGCCTCATCAGGTGGAGGCTGGAGATTCTGAAGTTGCGCCAAATCAGCCTGAGCCTGCGCGAGATTCTTTGTCGCCGCCGAGACTGAAGCGCGACCAATCAAGGCTTCGGGATAATTGGGGCGCAGCGCCAGCGCCTGCGAAAAATCCGCCAGCGCTCGTGAGGGGTCGTTGCTGGCATTGTAAGCCAATCCCCGTAAATAATAGGCATTAGCCGCCCGTGGTGTAAGTTCAAGCACTTTATCCAGATCGTTCAAAGCCTCAACCACTCTTTTATCCCCCAAATTCATAAAGGCTCGCTGATAAAGAGCATCAGGGTGCTTAGGGTTTATTGCTAAAGCATCTTCAAAAGCTCGTCGACTATTTACCCAATCATCCAAACGTAGATAAGTATTGCCCTGTTTATACAAATAAGTCGCTCGATTAGCAGAATCAAGATTTGCCAATTGCCCATAATCGGCAATCATTCCTGACAGATCGTTTCGTTCCTCTAGCAAAGTCAAGCGATTCTTGTAGGCTTGCAGATAAGCAGGGTTTAGCCGCACGGCCATCGCATAATCGGCTAAAGCCTCGTCAATTTTATCCATTGTCGCGTAAGTGAGCGCCCGATTATTGTAGGTTCGGGCACTAGCTGGCTCAAATGTCAACGCCTGATTGTAGTCGGCAAGCGCGGCTTCGTAATTTCCCAAGCTGAAATAGACGTTGCCCCGCTCGTAGTGCGCCTTCGCTTGCGCCAGCGGCTTGAGACCCGCTTCGGCAGTCGCAACCATGTTATTGTAAGGCAACATCAGCGGAGTCGGGGTTGGCAAGGGTGGGCGCTTATTGAGCTTAGAAAGTTGATCAATGTCAGGGAGTGAGCTACAAGCATTGAGGGAAAGACAAAACCAAAGCAAAAAGAATCTTATCTGATTTTGTCGTAACAAAGCTCTTTTTTCATTCGCTAAATTCATTGAGAATGCCTATTTCACGCCTAAAGCAGCAGCCAAAACCCGGCGCGCCAGCGGCAAGGCCGCCTGACTGCCTTCGCCGCCATGCTCCACAATCACCGCAATCGCAAAGCGCGGTTGCTCAACGGGCGCAAGCCCTACAAACCAAGAATGTGGTACACCAGAGCTTGTTTCGGCGGTCCCCGTTTTGCCCCCGACTTTCACGCCAGGAAGGGCCGCAGGACTTGCCCAGCCAATAGCAACAGATGTTTCAAGCAGCGAGCGCATCGTGCTGGCCGCTTGGGGCGAAATCGCGGGCCGCAAAACTTCAGGCTGGGCCGCGTAAACGACTTTGTCGCCCCTCCGCGCTTCTTGCACCAGATAAGGGCGCATCAAATTGCCCTCATTGGCAATGGCAGCCACCATTTGCGCCATATCAAGCGGGCGCACTAAGGCTTGTCCTTGCCCAAACGCCGTCTCCGCCAAATTCAAGGGGCTTTTGAGAAAATCCGCTGTGCCAGCAATTGTGCCCACATCGGCAGGCAAATCTTGCAGATCGGGCAGCAATGAGGCTTCATCGGCAAAAGGAAGCCCAAACCGCTTGGCATATTCGCCAAATCGTGCAGGCCCCAACATCAAACCAATTTGAGCGAAGGCCGTATTGCACGAAAAAGCAAAAACCTTTCGCAGATTTGAGGGATTTCCTGTATAACCTGCGAGACCATCAAAGTAATTGCGGACAGGCCGCTGATCTGGCTCGCTGAAAAAGCGATCTGGGCAGGTAACTTGGCCCTCTGGATTCGGCATGACCCCGCTATCTAAAGCCGCCGCTGCGGTCAGCGTCTTCAAAACTGAGCCAGGCGCATAGCGCCCTTGCGTCGCCCGATTGATCAAGGGGCTATCCGTGCGATTCATTAACGCTTCCCAAGCAGCCCGCACTTTAGCCACATCTTCGTCCGTCGCAGGCGAAGGCAAAACCAAAGGATTCGGGTCATAGTAGGGATAACTGACCATGGCTAAAATCGCGCCCGTTTTTGGCTCCAGCAACACAACTGACCCCGCTCGTTTGCCCAGCGCATCTTGCGTGAATTGCTGAAGATTGTTGTCCAGGGTCAAGCGCAAATCAGCAGGCTTAGTTTCTACTGGCTTATGAAACAATCGCGCTTCTAACAAATCTTGCGGCTTAAAAGCATAACTGCCAGAGAGATAGGGATCAGAGCCTAATTCCAAACCTGCTGCACCATACAAACGACTTTCAAAACCAATAAGATAGCTTAATTTGGGATTAGGATAGAAGCGCTTATTGTTTTGATTAGTCGCCAGCACAACTCCATTGCGGTCAAAAATGGTTCCACGGGGCCCAAAGTGAATTTTAAGCGGCCAGACATGCTCATAACCGACCAAAGAACGATCAGCGAGCCTAAGCATTGGCGTTTGAGATTGTTGCTCTTGCTCATTTGCATGATTGGGCTTGAAATAGATCGTGGCATATTCCCGAATGTTGTTCGCTTGGGTAATCTGATTGCGCGTCAACTGGAGCGCCACACCGCCAAAGCCCAAGCCCATCAGCAAAGTTATGTTGATGATTGCTCGCGTCACGAAGACCTCGCCCGTGGGCGCAAAGGCTTGCCACCGGCGGTTCAAAATGGCTCGCGGCAATAAAGAGAGTAACCATAGCCCCGTAAGCAAATGAATGCGCCACTGAATCGCATCTTCGATGTACAAACCCCCAACAAGCAGGAGAATGCCAAAGAGAAAACCTATCCAAGCTAGAACAAATTTAAGTTTGGCTTTCATAAGCTTTTATAAAACCCGATTACTCTTTTTTGTTGCCGAAATTCGCAAGAGAACTCCAACGATAACAAAGTTTGCAACAATCGAAGAACCTCCATAACTCACGAAAGGCAGAGTTATCCCTGTCAGAGGAACTAGGTTAGTTGTGCCTGCGGTGATGAGTAAGACTTGAATCGCAATCGTTGTGGTCAAACCTACGGCGAGCAATTGCTGAAAACTATCATTTGTGTGCAAAGCTATTTGATAACCGCGTAAAGTAAAAAGCAAATAACAGAGTAAAACCCCAAGCGTGCCGAGTAAACCCATTTCTTCGCCCAGGGCAATCAGGGCAAAATCGGTGTGGCTTTCGGGAACCATCGTGGGGTCGCCCAAACTCAACCCCGTCCCCACATAACCTCCACTGGCCAAAGAATAGAGCGCTTGCGCCATTTGGTAGCCCTTGCCCAGCGGATCAAGCCAAGGGTTGTACCAGGCATCCACCCGCACTTGAACATGATTAAAAATCCGGTAAAGGCCATAAGCCCCCAGAAAAAAAACGATTAGACCGATGCCTACATAGCTGATGCGCTCAGTAACCAAGTAAAGCATCACTAAGAAAATCGTGAAAAAGAGCGTCGCTGCGCCTAAATCTTTCTGAATGATGATGAGGATAATGGTTAAGCCCCACATCAGTAAGATCGGCAGCAGATAAGGGTAAGGAGGGAGTTTTAGGCCCCAATGTTGCTCAGTAACGCCGACCATTTGGCACTTCATGCCTTGATGTTCCCATAAATAGGTCGTAAGGTAGATCACCAAGAAAATCTTGAGCAACTCGACGGGTTGAAATTGAAAAACGCCCAGCACTAGCCACAACCGTACCCCATTATGTTCTGAACCCCAGAAAAAAGTCATGCCAATCAAAGATAGCCCCAGCACCAGCCAGCTATAGCGATAGTTTTTGAACCACCGCAATTGCCACGGAGCAAAGCTGATCACCGTCAGGAGAAGGATTCCATTGATAATCCACCACATTTGTTTGTGGGCGATGCCGCGATAAATCCCGCCGTAGCGCGTGACCAAATCGGGTTCGAGGCGCTGAGTTAGGACAAGCCCAAAGCCTGTGAGGACCGCGACAATTGGAATCAGCACTTGATCTTCACCCCATCCTCGCACCGCTAAGGCAAAGCTCAAGAGCAGAAAAAGAGCTACAAAAAGCGATATGGCTCCCATATCGCTCCATTGAATGTTCCCCTTGCTATTGAGAATTAAAGTCGCCAGATTGAGAACAAAAAGCAAAAAAGAGGTTAGCAAAAGCTCAAGTTCCAACGAGCGATCTGCCAAGTGATTAAGGGCTGTCCGCGAAGCATGAGCCAATTTTGACACTTGAAATCTACCTTTTTTCTAATGCAGCTTTAGCCCTAATTATAGCAGCAATAGCCCTGGGGTTTTCAACGCAAAGGGAACTAACTTTGGGCAGCGAGGAAGACTCCACAGAGGAGTAAGAGGATCAAAAGGAGACTCAGGAAGAAGACACGGACACGAGACCTTTGCTCAACGGGATTGCGCTTGGGCTGGGGGATTCTAGGTTTGCCAGACATGTTTCCGCCCGCTCGCAAGCTGGAAACGCGCCCATTACTACTCCCTCGTAAGGTGGAAATGCGCCCATTGCTGCTCAGGCTGGGAACGGGCCCGTTGCTACCGTACCCGTTGTTACCATTGGTCTTTAGGCCATTCGGGCTTGCTTTAGGCTCCTCGACAACCCAAATTTTAGTCTCTTGGCTATGAAAATCAGCCGCTGAGGGGCGCGCTCTGGGGCTGGTAATAGGTGGCCAGGCTTGGCGAAGGGCCCGGGTCAGTTCGCCCGCGCTTGGAAAGCGGGCTGCTGGGTCTTTGGCCAAAGCTCGCTTCATAACCTGTTCCAATTCAGACGGGAGATTGCGGCGATAGGTCCGCACGGCGGGGGGAAGCGTTTGAAGAGAATGCACCGTCAAGCCATGTTTGAAAGGAACATGGCCTGTCAAAATTTCATAGAGCAGCACGCCTAAAGTATAAATATCGCTGGCTGAAGTTAGTTCCTGCTGTAGAATCTGCTCTGGCGAAAGGTAGCTCGCTAACCCACTGGGAGGGTTGAGAAACTCTTGCTTTTTGCCGCTGGGGGCAAGGTCAAAGTCGGTTAGTACCAAGCTATTGTTGGCATTCCAGATCACATTACTGGGCCGCAGATCACGGTGAACAATCCCCGCCGCATGCGCCATATCAAGCGCACTGGCCAGCTGGGAAATGCCCGTCACGATCTCAAACCGCCCCAGTTGTTCACGGCGTTTGGCCAGGTTGCGGAGGCGCTGGGCCAGCGACTGCCCTGGCAGAAATTCTTGCACCAGATAGAAAAGGCCGGCTTGTTCGCCAAAATTGTAGAGGCGCACAATGTTTGGGTGGTGCAAACTGGCGAGCAGGGCCGTTTCCTGCCAAAAACGCTCAACGAATCCGGCCTGCTTAGTCAATTGCTCCGCCAGCACCTTAATGATGACGGGGCGGTGCAAGTTGACATCAAGCCCCCGATAGACCGCTGCCCGTTCCCCTTGGCCCAAAAGCTCCTGCACCTCGTAGGTTCCCAGTTTTGTGCCAAGCAGGTTGTGCGAATCAGCTCCCAAAATTCCAAGACCTTTTAGGTTTGGCAAAGGATGTTCTACCATCAGCTACTCTTGTTGCTCAATGTTTTTAGGGCCCAATTTGGCTTGTTGAAATCAACAACTAACACTTTTAATTCCCATTTTGAGACCGTTTGCATCAGACTGAACGGGTTTGGCAATTCGATTTTACGAACCCAGGGGCCTCTGCAAACCTGCTTTCTAGCTCACAGAAAGCTTGCGCTTGGATGATATGGTTTGCCTCCTAGCCTCTCCTTCTTAATTAAGGGCGTACCACAGATAGGCGTATAGAACTAAGAGAAAGGGCGAGGCTCAGATGAAATCGCAAAATCTGCTCAACCACCTGAAATCAGCAAGCGCGAAGACTTGTGTCCCCGAAACGGTTGACAATGGCAACGACCAAATCCGCATTATTCGCTGAGGAGCAGCGCAGGGCGCAGGGTGAGCCTGCCAAACGGCCAAACCCTGTGCCCCTCAATTGCAAAGCGGGCCGCGATATTTCTTTTCAAGCTCCAGCGGCCTTCCAGCTTGGGCTTTTGCAGCGGCTTTTGTGCCCACCCCCACGACGCGCAAAGCCCCCCAGACTAAAGGTGAAGCTGCGCCCAGGCTCTCCTGGGGCGAATGGGCCAGCAAAGCTCGCTGGGTTTGAGCTAAGGCCGTCGGCACATCTTCGTGCTGAATGAGGTCATATAAAAGCGTAAAAACTTTTTGCATCTCGGCATCAAAGACGGGCCAAAGGCTGGCAATAACATCGCGGGCCCCCGCCGCCAGAAAACCACAATCCAGGCTTAAAAGCTCATCTCCAGGCAAAACTTCCGTTTTGGCACTTTCACAGGCCGCCAAAACAACGGTTGCACCCTTTAGCTGAAGCCCCGCGATTTCGTGCAAAAGCAAGTCGCCATCCCAAAGTTTGACGTGGGCCAGCAACCCAGAGGCCGCCACAAGTTGGGCATGACTGGCCAAGTGCAACAAACGATAATTACTCATTGCGCCTTTGGCCGCCAAATCTAAGATTGCTTGCCGCGTTGCCGTAGCATTCTCCAACCGCGTTACTGCACTGGGCCAATGTTGAGCCACCACATCCAATTCAGCTTGTACAAAGGGCAATTCTTGGTCATAATGTTCAAAAGAACTACAGCCGACCAAAAGCGCGGCCTCACCGCCAATGGGCAAAGCCGCCAAGTGGCTCCACAAACCTAAGCTGGGCAAAAGTTGGATAATCGCCCGTTCGCAAAGCCAGGCTTCCCCAACGCGCAGGGTGGCCCAAGCAAGGTTATGCAAGCGCCCACCAGGGATAATGATCAAGCGCTTCGCAGGGTGAAGGCTTTGTTGCACTTCAGCTGGCAACATTATGGCCCCCAAAGTTCGGAGCAGTTGCCAACAGACTTTCGTTTCGCCCAGCAGAAAGGAAAAATCGCGGTAGAGATATTCGTGGTAATCAGGTGAGCAAGCCTTTTCAAGCAGGTCTTGCAAAGTTTGATCAACGGGGATGCGGCTCAGGGTCAAAGAATCAGCAGTCAACCAGACGAGCAGAAACTCAGTTTCGCAATCAGCATAGAGCAAAACCATCCAACCCAGAGGATAGGCTTGATTGAATTGGTCACGCAAGCTGGCCAGATCGGGCAACGCTTCCTCCGTAAGGTTGGCCGCGGGAGGCAGTTGGCTATGGTTAATCCGCAGGAGCAAATCGGTATAGGTTGTCAAAGCGGCATCGAGCAACTGATTGGGAACTTCTTGGTACAAGAGGGATCGGAGCTGGGTTTCGCAAGTTTCCAGCGTGGCTTGCAGTTCACGGGGAACGTGAAACTTAACGCGCTGCGTCCGCAGCAAAGCCAAGGCTCGTTGCTTTTCGGCCAACTCCAAAACCAGGTCGGGCCGATTTTGTTCCGCCGCCAAATTCAGCGAATCAAGGTGCAAATGTTTCGCTTGGAGAAAAATCCCACTCGAAGCATGCTCGCTGGCCAAGCTTTGGCGCAACTGCTTGACCGTAGCCGAGGCGGCCCGATAGTAGCTCAAGGCGGTTTCAAGCTCACCTTGCAATTGGGCACATTGGCCCAAAAGGTGATCAATGCGCCACAAGTGAAAAGGGCGATCTATCAAATTTCCACGGGCCGTGGTCAAACAGGCTTGCGCCGCAGGGATATTGGCTTGCGAGAGATAGACTGTGCTTTGCATGAAAAGGGCCCGCGCCGCGCCCGCAAGGTTGCCCAGCGCGTTAAATTGCTTCTGGGCTTCCATCGTATAACCTGAAGCCTCACCATAAAGCTGGAGTTCAAACAAGACCTCGGCGAAAAAAAGGTTTAATTCAGCGGCCCACAGATTGTCGCCGGTGGCTTGCACCGCCTTCTTGATCGCGGTCAGTAAAGTTAAAGCCGCTGCGACTTTCTTCTGGGCAAAGAGAACCAGGGCCAGGTTGTAACGACAACGCAACTCGCGGTAAGCAAGCCCTAAATTGTGATAAGTATTTTGGGCCCGGAGATATGAAGCGGTAGCTAGGTCATACAAACCAATGTAATAAGAAATCCCACCTAAGCTATTATCACAATCGGCGACGGTATCATAGCGCCCAAGCACAATACACCGCAAGCGAGTTTCCAAAAGCAGCGGTAAGGCTTGAGCAAAAACCCCTTGTTTCGAAGCAATTTGGCCTCTATTTCGCAGACAGAGGCTTTCGCTAAGATTCAAATTAAACTTTTTGAAGAGTGTTTGGGAAACTTCGAGGTCGGCAAGAGCCTGCGAAAATTGTTCCCGACTTTGAAAAAACCATGCTCGCCGGCGGTGGCAATTAGCTACTTCCAGCGGGCGCTTCAATTGGGCAAAAATATTCAAGGCCAAATTCATCTGGGTGGTTGCCTGCTCATAATCGCCCAAATTTGCGGCTAGGCTGGCTTTCAACTGGAGCAGAAAGGCTTGCTCTTCGAGGGTTAGTTGCGGTTGCAAGATCGCCTCCGCCTGCCCGACCAAGCACTGCGCTTCTTGCGAACGGTTTATTTTGTTGAGATGCTCAACCTGGTATAAGCGCGTGCGCCAGGCCTCACGGGTGGCTCCCAGCGCCTCATAATCCGTCGCCAGTTTAACCCATTTGGTCTGAAGGTCAACGCTGGCCCCACTCTGCATCTCCGCCAGCAACAACGCTTGGCGCGTATGCAACGCAAACATTGGCAATTTGAGCGCCGTAAAGGTTTTTTCAGCCCGCGAAAGATTAAACTGAGCATCAGCAAGCCGTTCTGCTCGCAACAAAGCCCAGCCTAAAGCACAATCCGCCCAAGCTTGGGCCAATTTATCCTGGAGCATTTTTTGCGCGAAGGTTTGCTGCCCCTTTTTCACGGCCAGCGGCGGGTCAGCCTCAGCCAGCGCAAAAAGGGGCTTATAGGAAGATGGCGAATCGGGCCAGGGTAGCATTACCACGACTTTTGGGGGGGTTTTCTTTCAAATAGCTTAGACTTGTAAAGGCTATGATACCAAACGTAAGGGTTTCACGCAAGGCTAATCAAGATGCAGCCAAACCCTGCCAGGCAGGTCGAGAGTTGACAGCCGCTTCTTTTCTGCTTATCATAAGTGCTAATCTTACTCGTTTTGAGAAGAAAAGATTAGCTTATGCCCGCAGCTTTCAAGGCCCGCCTCGCCCAGCTTTGGACAAAACTGGCCCAGCACCACAAATGGGAATTGATCAAAGATCAAGCGGTTTTCTTCGACCAAGTCACTAATCGCGTCTTAATTGCCTATTTGAGCAAAACTAGCCTCAGCGATATTCCCGATAAGCAGCTTAGAAGTGCCTTAATTGGGATTTATAATGAACATCTCTATCATTGCCTCCAAAAGCAAGATGAACAGGCCGCGCATGAACTTTGGCAGGCTTGTTTTAGGCTTAGTCAAAAAAACCACCTTCCGCAGGAAGAGGCGCACGATGCAGCGCAAGAGACCGTTTTACGGGTTTTGAGGAATCTTTCAAACATTCAGCAGCCATGTTATACATTTCACTACGCATTTACAACTCTTAGCAGATTTATCCAAGAGCAAAAGCACAAAAGTGAGAAACAAGGAATATCTTTGCGGGAAGGTTCAGCCCCGAAGGCAGATCTGGAAAGCTCTTCTAACGAAATCTATGAAGATCAGGTAAATGGTGCTATCTATTTTCCTGAATTTATAGAGATCGTTATTCAGAAAGAGACTCGTACAAAAGCGATCTCTTTTTTCAAGCAAGTGCTGCGGAAACCGTTGGAATTGGAAGTCATGCTTCTGATTCTGGAAGGCTATACTCCCCGTGAAATTGCTGAAAAACTCAAGCTAACTTCCCAACGGGTACGGATTGCAAAGCATCGCGCTATCAAAAAACTGAAAAAGGATAGAGAATTTATGGCTTTTATGGGTTCTTTGTCATAGAATGCTGCATAACTCTATAAGGCAAGCCAGCATTTTGTGCCTAAGGAGGAATTTATGATCGAACAGAAGAAACTCACCCTTGAGAAGGAGCATCTTCCCATGCGTAATCTCCAGAGAAAATATCGTTCGCCAGGCTGCGATTATATCAAAGATCAACTTCCCGCCCTGGTCGAAGCAGAATACTTGGGGCAAAATGTCGACGCGGACCCCGATTATTCGCTCTATCTGAGCCATTTGGATGTCTGCCCAGAATGTGCAGCAGTCTACGAGATTCTAGTCGAAGGTTGGGCCATGTTAATGGATGAGCCTGACCCGCTTTGGGCCAATCTTCGGCCTGATTCGCCAAAATTCTTTGGCAAAGAAGGCCTATTGAAACAGACGGGTTCGTAGGCGCTGGGCCCACCCGACAGGATAACCGAGCATTTTGGCAAGATCGCCCACTAAGCGAATGAGAGGCACAAGCGCCAGTGCAAAGGCTTGGTCGCGCAGGGAGCGGGCCGCGATTTGGGGCCCCAAACGCCAATATGGCCGATAAGTATAGGCAACGCCACCCAGCGGAACAAAGAGCGCCAGCAGCCAACGGCTGGCGCGGTGGCGCTGGGCCAGCAAAAGCAAGCCAAGCAGCGCCCCGTAAGTTCCATAACGGATGCTGTGCCGCAAAGGAAACAAGGCGGCTCGCCCATCGCCGCGAGCGTAGTAGAAGTATTGGCGGGCAAAGGCTTGCAAATCGGCACGAGGGCGAAAGTAGAGAAGGGCTTTTGGCGCAAAGGTTCGCCGATAACCCGCCCGCGCCGCCGCCTGCGCGAAAACAATGTCTTCGCAGTGATCCAACCATTCGGGAAAGCCGCCAACCGTTGCCCAAACTTCCTTCCGAAAAGCCAGGCTCTTCCCAAAGGGCAAAAAATGGGTCGGCTCAATTTCGCTCAGATGCCGATAGTTAGTGGCCGCCAGCGTTAATTCAAAGAGACTCTCTGGCGCAGGCTGAAAAAAACCTGCGACGAT
>Ga0316612_1000127_pt1 | contig 28478 bp, 23 predicted proteins | sample MIS2016226_MG_FD_207676 | JGI IMG/M metagenome (GOLD analysis project Ga0316612, IMG submission 207676) | Microbial mat bacterial communities from Middle Island sinkhole, Lake Huron, Michigan, United States - MIS.2016.226 | ecosystem: Environmental > Aquatic > Freshwater > Lake > Sediment... | reverse complement strand
TATTCTGAGTGAACATGAAGATGAACAAAGTCTTTCATCACAAACCTCCAGGTTTTTAAGCACAGTCATAGCACAGGCTTCTAGCCTGTTTTGGCTTATTTTGTCTTCGAAAAGCTCTGATAACTATTTTATTCTCAATCTCGCTTAAAATTCACAGCTTTAACTGTGGGCATAAGGCTAAAGCCTTATGCTTCCGTTTAAGTATAAATTGGCTTATCGTTTCATTGCATAAGTAACCCCTTCTTGCAACGTACTGCGGGTAACTAAACTGCTCAAATCAATGCCGAGCGCGACCAGAATCTGCGCGGCGTTGGGGCGAATGCCCGTAAGAATAACTTGCGCCCCCAGCAGCCGCACCGCTTGCGCGACTTGCAATAAGGCTTTGGCTACCTGCTCATCAATTACGGAAAGGGCGGTGATGTCCAAAATGGCTACTTTGGTGCGCCTGGCAACGATTCCATCTAAAAGGGTTGTTAAAATCTGTTCGGCGCGTTTGGAATCAACAACGCCGATAAGGGGCATAACCAGCACGCCCGCGCTAATCGGAATGAGCGGCGTAGAAAGCTGGCGCAGAGTTTCGGCTTGGACTTCAATGATCTCTTGGTGGAGGCGCAACTGATTTTCTTCGGCTTGCTTACGGACTGTAATATCCTCAACAACACCCGCAAAGCGATAGACTTCGTTCTGTTCATTTAAGATTGGCGAGGTGCGAATCCAAATCGAGCGAATAGCTCCATTCGGCGACACAATGCGGCATTCGCCATCAAACAACTTGCCTTGCTCTTGCTCCTCAAAAGCCTGCGTCATCCGCTCGCGGTCCGCAGGATGGACTAAAACGAGAAATGACCGGGGGTTTGAATAGAAAGAAGTACAACTGTGCCCAAAAATCGTTTCGTAGGCTGGGCTAACATAAATAACACTACAGTTTTTGGCATCCAGGATCCAGAAAACCTCGTGAACGTTATTGGCTAACTCATTAAAAATTAAGCCTATCTCGCGTAATTCAGCTTCGACTCGATTACGCTGTGTTACATCAGAAATTACACCAATCCATTTATAGGGTTTCCCTGTTTCATCGCGTAGGGCTGTGCCGCGTTCAATCCAATCCAAATAAATCCCATCTTTTCCGCGCACCCGATAACATTCTTCAAAGGGTTGCCTGGTTTTAAAATGATGTTTTCGCGCAGCAGCAATTCGTTTACAATCATCGGGATGGACCGATTGTTGCCAAAATTTGGTGTTTTCAGCGAATTCGCTGGCCTCAGAGCCAATATAAAGCTCGACGCGCCCAGACCAAAGGACTTGGCCGGTGGCAAAATCCCATTCATAGATGAGGTCGCTGGCCCGTTCAGCGGCCACGCGGAAGCGTTCTTCGGATTGGCGCAGCGCCGCCGCGGCCTCTTTGCTATCGGTGATGTCCCGAATACTGCCCCGTACCCCAAGAAACGCATTTTGCTTGGTATCTTCAATGATGGGTTGAAAACCCATTGAAACCCAGCGCACCTCTTTATCTTTGCGAACAATGCGAAACTCAAAGCCGATTTCAGTCGCTTGTTTGAAGGCGGTATCGAGCTTTGCTTGAAAAATCTGCTTGTCTTCGGGATGCACAATGATGGAAAAGAGGGAATTGTAGACCAGGAAATCATACGCTTTATAACCTGAAATGCGTTCACACGAGGGGCTAATATAGAAAAACTTGCGTTCGGGGTTGAGCCAAAACTCCCAATCCCAGGTCCAATTAACGATAGTGCGGAATTTAAACTCTGAATAACGCAACATCATCTCAGTTTGTTCGTGTTCAACGATCTCTTGGCGCAGCTGCTCATTGGCGCGGACCATCTCAATGGTTCGTCTTTGCATCAACTCCTCTAAGCGCTGCCGACTTCGCGCAAACTCAGCTTCGGCCTCTTTGCGGCGCGTGATATTGAGGAAAAGCCCCTGGACAAAATTAGGTTTGCCATGCTCATCACGCAACGTTATCGCCTCATCGTGAACCCAAACCGTATTGCCCTTGGCGCTGAAGAGACGATATTCAGAACAAAGCGGCTCCCCACAATATTGGCTTTTGTAAATATCACTCATCACTTGCTCCCGGTCCTCTGGATGCAACTGCCGATACCAAAGGGTCGGGTCAGCTTGCCACTGGGTTGGCGTGAAGCCTAACAGTGCCTCAATCTGGGGGCTAATATAGACAGGTGTGTCCTCGCCATCCAACGCAACCACGTAGGTTATGGCAGGCATGTTCTCTAAAAGGGCCCGCGCCTTGGCTTCGGCTTCGCGGAGATTGGCCAGCGTCTGGTCGCGCTCGGCTAAGGCCGCTTCCAGCGCTTGCACTCGTTGGCGCAGAACAGCAAGCTCTTCTTGCCCCGCTAGTTGGATTTTGTACTCTGTACTCATAGCTTTCGTTCTCAAATTGTCGTTCGTGGGGTACTCCAGCGAACGGCATAAGCAATCCCCATTTGAAGGGTACTGTGGGTTAAGATATTGCTCAGATCGACCCCTTGTTGAACTAGGGTTTGAGCGACTTTGGGCTGGATGCCTGTCAGAATCACTTGGGCCCCTAAGAGCCGCACAGCCTGAGACATCGCAACGAGCAAATTAGCGACCTGCTCATCTACGCCCGCAAGGGCTGTAATATCCAAGATCACAATGCGGGCTTTGCGCTGGCCCAGCGCATTCAAAAGCCTTTCCTGGATGCATTGCGCCCGCTGTGTATCAACCCCACCAATCAAGGGGAGGAGGAGGATCAGCTCACTGATCTGCAACAGAGGCGTTGATAAAGCGGCAAGAGATGCTTCTTGGGCCCGAATAGTCTCAGCTTGGATTTGACTTTGGCGGAGGCTCTCTTCAATCCGCTTCCGCTCCGTTACATCCCGTGAGATGATCAGGAATTCATCGGCCCCAATTGCTGCATACCGAGCCTCAAAGTCTCGCAATTCGTTTTGGATAGGCACTTGATAATCTAAGACAACTACTTCGCCCGTCTGAAGAGCCTTTAAGCCATGTTCCATTGTCTTCTGAGCTAAGTCGGGAGGTAATACCTCTGAAACATGCTTCCCAACAATGTTTTCTGGCGCAGCTAAGAGATCATCCGTCCTCGATGCTGCTAAGTCCAGGAAGAAACCTTCCTCATTGACTCGAAACATCAAATCGGGGATGGCCCTAAGAAAAGCTCTATACCGAGTCTCACTCTGCCGCAAAGCTGTCTCCGCTTGTTTCTTCTCCTGAAGCCGTTGCTCTAGCTCGGCGACGCGCTGGCGGAAAGCATCTCGCTCTTTCTGGACTGATTCTAGGGTTTCAGAATGCAAAGGCATAGCTTCTCAACCTAACGCTTCCTTATCTATTACCGCCGTTTAGCCCCTACCGCATAGGCAATCCCCGCCTGGAGGGTCCCTTGAATCACCATCCCCTGTAAATCAAGGTTTAGGTTGACCATCGTTTGCGCTACATCGGGGCGGATGCCAGTTAAGATCACCTGGGCCCCTAATAATCTTACCGCTTGAGTCGCCATTATTAAGGCCTGCGCCGCTTGAGAATCTACTGTCGGCAGAGCCGTAATGTCTAGGATGACTACCTTAGCCCGCTTGGCCGCGACTCCCTCTAACAAATTCTCTAGCAACTGCTGGGCCCGCTCTGCATTTAATGTCCCAATCAGTGGTAAGACTACGATCTCGTCGGTCAAGGGGATCATGGGCGTGGAGAGTTCGTGTAACAATTGCTTTTGCGCCTGGATAACCTCGTTTTGAAGGCGGATTTGCTCCATTTCCATCTGCTTCCGCTCCGTGATGTTAGTCGCTATCTCCATGCGGACTAACCGCCCGTCTGTCCAGCGAATGGCTGTATCCCGCACATCAAGCCAAACTCCGTGGATTGTGTTCTGGAATTCCCAAACATAAGTTCCTAGAGACCGCCCATGCTCATCAACAAGCTTACTATTCGTACAGAAGGGACAAGGGCCAGTCATACCTGTTTGCAAGACTTGCCAACAGATTTTGCCTGTCACGTCCCCAAAGAGGTCGCGGACCTGCTTATTGACAAAGAGAATCTCATAGGTCTCAAAATCAGCAACATAGACTATTTGGTTGAGGCTATCCAGGATCTGCATCGTCTGGATGTGGGCATCGCGCAAATTCTGTTCGGCCTGCTTACGAGATGTAATATCTGTAGCGATCTGTAGCCGCACCAGTCGCCCATCAGTCCAGCGAATAGCGTTGTCTTGCAACTCAGACCAATTGCCCGTAACTGTGTTTTGGGACTCCCAGGTGTAAGTGCCTGTCGGTTGCCCTGTGGCATCAATTAGCTTCTCATTTGTACAGAAAGAACAAGGGCCTGTCTGATCTTTTTGCAACACTTGCCAGCAGATTTTACCTACGCTTTCCCCAAAGATCTTACGGAAATATTCATTAACGAAGAGCAACTCATAAGTCTGCATGTCTGCAATGTAGACTAGTTGATCGAAGTTATTGAAGATCTGCTCGATTTGACCGTGGGCTTGGGATAAGCTTAACTCAACTAGCTTGCGGCGCGTGATATTGCGCTGACGGACGATGGCTCCCGTCATTTCGGCATGGCGATAAGGGCTAATATTGAGGTAAAACCAACAGGTTTGGCCCTTTAGCAGCGCGGGGAAATCCAAGTAGAATTCCTCAGCCCCCCCTGTGAGAATGGCCTGGAGGGCCGCAGTTTGGGCTTGCGTAGCCGCAGCCTCCAGCGGAAAGGCGACTTGATGCGCGGTCAGGTAGTCCTGCCCAACTTGAAACACTTGGGCCGCGTCCTCGGTTAAGCTGTTCTGCCAGGATGCGTTGAGATAGCAGATCGTGCCTGCTTGATCTAGGATGGCTAGGTTGTCAGAAAGGGTGTCCAGAATAGTCCAGGGGTCAATCATTAGACTCGTCACAAATTACCTCACGATGCGCTTTGGGTTGGAAGTCGTAACGTTGCTGCAATTATAGCACATGGCCTCTTGCCTAATTAGTAGTAGGTTAGCAGACCTGGGCCAGGCTGGTCTTTTCCGTCAGGGCTTGAAAGCGTGGTACAATAATGGCTTGTGTTCTGAGCCAGCAGCCTTCCTGGGTGCTGGCGGGCTGGGAGTCAGACTTCCACCACTTGAGACTTAGATAGAAACATCATGACAACTTTAGACTCGCCTGAGCCATTGCCTCAATCTTCTTCGCGCTGGCCCCCAATGTTCAAAGCCCTACGCCATCGGAACTACCGCCTCTTCTTTGCGGGGCAATTGATCTCCCTGATCGGCACATGGATGCAAAGCGTGGCCCAAGGCTGGCTGGTCCTACGCTTGACTAATTCGCCCTTCCTGCTGGGCGTGGTCGCTGCCGCTTCTTCGCTGCCCATCTTAGTCCTATCCCTGCCCGCTGGAGTCTTCGCAGACCGTCTCCCCAAGCGGAGCGTCATTATCTTTACCCAAACCATGGCCATGATCTTAGCCTTTATCCTGGCCGGCCTAACCCTTACCCACACCGTTCAGGTCTGGCATGTCTTAGTGTTGGCGACCTTGTTGGGTGCATCGCAAGCCCTTGACGCTCCCGCTCGGCAAGCCTTCGTGATCGAGTTAGTTGGCCGGGAAGACCTCCTGAATGCGATAGGGCTAAATGCTTCTATGTTCAACCTTGCTAGAGCGGTGGGGCCCGCAGCGGCGGGGTTAGTGGTCGCGGCGGTTGGGGAAGGGGCCGCGTTCCTCCTGAATGCGCTAAGTTTCCTTGCGGTACTTTGGGGCCTCCTGCTCATGAAGCTCCCTCCTCACCCCCTTCAACCAGCGAAGCATCCTAAAGGGCAACTACGGGAGGGCCTTCTTTACATCCGCAATGAACCAACGATCAGAGCCTTACTTCTGCTAGTCGCTAATACAAGCCTCTTTGGGTTTGCTTATGCCGCGATGTTGCCTGTCTTTGCCCGTGATGTCATCCATACGGGGCCCAGTGGGTTAGGCTATCTTGGGGGTGCTAGTGGCTTTGGGGCCCTCTTAGCCGCTTTAGCCCTGGCCTATATGGGCAGTGAACCAAGCCTAGATAAGCATCGGGGCCGGTTTCTCCTCCTCACCCTCTTTATCTTCCCCTTCTTTGTCATAGGCTTTACCTTTACTAGAGACCTCCCGATAGCTATGGTCTTTCTGGCCTTTATGGGCTGTTCCAACGTAGCTAGTTTATCCCTGAATAACACCTTAATTCAGCTACTAGTTCCTAATACCTTACGGGCACGGGTGATGAGTGTTTTTGTCATCTCGGTCTTGGGGGTTGCCCCGATAGGGGGTTTACTGGCGGGCAGCATTACCGAATGGGTTGGCAGCGTCCCGCTCGTGATCGCACTAGCGGCCCTCATCCTTATCGGCCTTAACCTTGGGATGTTGCTTCTCGTTCCCCAAGTGCGACAACTTTGGACAAGGTTAGACCTTCCCGAAGCCCATGTGACTCGAATCAGTTAAGTTAGTACAAACCATTGACCCTTTGAACTTCTAGGAGGTATGCTTGAAAGGTCTAAACCTACGCTTGTTCCAGGCGTTAAGTCTTGTTGCGGTCTTATGCGGCCTAACGGTCTTTAGCAGTGGGAAAGCTTCTCTAACGCAGGTTGCAGAAGGTGCAGCTGCGGACTTCTTTGACCCGCAGCGGCTAAGTTACGAACCCGACTTCTACCAACCGCAGATCGATGCTTTTCTGAAGCAGCAACCAGGGGTGCTGAAAGGTACGACCTTCCCCTTTGCTGACCATACGGAGACCCTTGCTGACGTGTTGGTAAGCCAGGGGGCGCTCTATAGCTTGAACCCTAAGATCGTGCTGGCTCTACTTGAGCAACAGAGCCAGCTTCTCTCTGATCCTAACCCTTCGCCTGAGAAGCTGGCCTTAGCGCTCAACCTGAAGAGTAAGAATCAATCTTCCCTGGGATTGCTAAGGCAGTTGCGGCTAGGGGTCATTGAACTCCGCCATGGCCTGCGCGATTACGCAGATGCGGTTGCGGACGGGAGGCCCCTGCCAGACTTAGTCTTCCAAGATGACGCTAAACAACCTCCGCCAGAGGGAATGAGCTTAGGGCGCTATACCCTGGCACGGATGCTGGCTAAGACCATTACAGATACAACGCAACTCCCGCGAAAGTTGGCTACCTTCCAGCAGGTCTACACGAAGCTCTTTGGTGACCCGCGCCAGTCGCCCCAAGGGTGGCCTAAGCCTGCGGAACCCTTCCTCATCCGCCCGATGACTAAGGCGGCCATGGTTACCTCTTTCTTTGATCATGACAATCCTCTCCTATCTCAGAACGGGTCGCTCCTCTCCTACTGGGGGCAGAAGACCAATACGCTTTACTACGATGGGCATAGTGGGTGGGATTATGCGCTGAAGGCCCCTGATCTGGTCTTAGCGGCGGCGGGGGGGAAGGTTGTCTTTGCCGACTACTCTAATGACGGTTGCGCTACCTATGCCCAGGCCGTAATCCTAGAGCATGGCAATGGCTACCGTACCTTCTACTGGCATCTAAGTGAGATAAGAGTGCAGGCGGGAGAGCAAGTTCAACCTGGGACGATCTTAGGGGTGGCAGGGGAATCGGGGTGCGCTATTGGGCCCCACCTACACTTCCAAGTTCAATACTTAGGGCGTGATGTTGACCCGTTTGGGTGGTGCGGGGCAAAGGAGGACGCATGGGAGCATAACCCTGCTGGGCAGATCAGTGTGTGGCTGTGGGCTAATGTACCCTCGCCGTGTGGGGAACCAACGGGGGGGACGGTTATCGTAGATGATGGCTCGGAAGGGTTTGTGAAGAGGGGAGAGTGGCAGCAAAGCCCAATTGGGTATGGGAATGGGGCCTTGTACACCGCAAGTGTTGCAAGTGAGGTCAACAGGCCGCCATGGGTAGTCTGTTCGTTAGGGCTACCCCCAATAGTTGTTTGGAAGCCCAGCCTACCCAATGCAGGGAGTTACCGCGTCTTAGCCTACATCCCCTACTACTTGAATGGGCTTGAGGATAGCCCAGACATGCACTATCAAATTCATCATCAGGAGGGGGAGACAGAGGTGGTGGTAGACGCTACGGTGAATGCTAATAGCTGGGCGGACTTAGGCACTTATAACTTTAACCCAGCCCAGATACCTTTTGTTAGTCTGAGTGGGGCCACAGCCCAAGCAGGTTCTGGGGTTTGGGCCGATGCGGTAGCGTGGATCCCAAGTAGGTAGGGGCAGACCGCAAGCCTGGAATCCACAGCTTTAGCTGTGGCTGGAGAAGTGTAGTTCCCAAGTAGGTAGGGGCAGACCGCAAGCCTGGAATCCACAGCTTTAGCTATGACTGGAGAAGTGTAGTTCCCAAGTAGGTAGGGGCAGACCGCAAGCCTGGAATCCACAGCTTTAGCTGTGGCTGGAGAAGTGTAGTTCCCAAGTAAGTAAGAGGAAGGTTTGGAAGGGGGTGGGGGCGGAGTTCTTAGGTTGAAAGCCCTAAGCTCCGCCATCCACTAGGAGATAGTAAAGCCAAGTTCATTGAAGGCATATTGGAGGCCTTCTTGGAGGTTAGCTAACGTCGTGATTGTACTGAGGTCGACCCCTAATTGCACCATTGTTTGAGCGATCTCAGACCCAATGCCAACGAGGATGACATGCGCTCCCACAAGGTTGACGGCCCTTGTAGTTTGAAGAAGGTAATTAGCGACGCTTGTATCTACGACGGGTACACCTGTGATGTCCATAATCACCATATCAGCCTGGAAGTCAGTGATAGCGACCAGAAGGTTCTCCATTACTTGATTAGCCCGCGAACTGTCAAGCATCCCTACTATCGGCAGGACAATGATCCCTTCGTGGACAGGTAGGATCGGCGTACCCAATTCCCTAATGGTCCGCATCTGGGAATCTAGTTCCTCCTCCATGCGCGTGATATTCTCTTGCATCCGCTTAAACTGATCCCCAAAAGCTACCAAGAAGTTACCATTGAAGGTATGAAGGAAGTCCTCTAAGTGGCACACTTGCTTAGGGGTCCAAGGTTGGTGATCCTGGAGGAAGAGATCGAGTTGGCCCAAGACAAGGTTGCGTAAAACCTGAATAGCTTGGAGAAGCTCCTCTATGGTATACCCAGCACTCACGCGCTGTTGACTGGCATTCTGACAATAGAGGGCGAGGCCTTCAATGTCATTCTTCTGAATACTATCGGCCAGCGCGAAAAAGGAGGAAGAGGCCTGGCTCCGTAAGTTCTGAGGATCCTCCCTCTGATAGGTCGGCCCTAACTGCTCAAGCTGGGCCATAAAGTCAAGGATAAAGGTATCGGTATGTTCCTTTAGGAAGGCCCCAAATTGCTGGATTTCGGTAGGCATTGGCTTGCTGCTTTCCACTTCAATAGGCCCGTGCAAAGATCACTTGTTGAGTAGTTTCTTGGCCCGTCAAGACACAAGGGCCAGGGGTAGGAGGTTGGTCAAAAGGAATAGCCCGAATGGTAGCCTTAAAGTCGGTCTGGATCCGCTGCTCATCCTCCTTACTCCCTGCCCAATAGCACCGCGCAAAGCCCTGTTCAACCGCTGCCTGCAACTCAGCTAAGTTAGTCGCAAAGAAGGTGTGTTCCTCCCGAAACTTTAGGGCCTTAGTAAAGAGACTCTGCTGGATGTCGGCTAGAAGCTCTATGAGATGTTCCGTAAGGCCAGCCTGGGGGATAAAGGACTTCCCTTCCCGCCCTGGCCTATCGCGGCGAGCTACGGCCACGGTCTCCTTAGCCACGTCCTTTGGCCCAATCTCGACCCGGATTGGAATACCTTTAAGCTCCCACTCATTGAACTTGAAACCAGGAGTGAGGTTATCCCGCTCATCCACCTTGAAACGGATACGACCCTTCCACTCAGCGGTGAGGCGAGCTACGGCGGCCATTACACTTACCTTCTCAGCTTCGTTCTTATAGATCGGTACTACAACGACCTGCGTTGGGGCGATGCGAGGTGGTAAGACCAAGCCCTCATCATCGGAATGAACCATTATCAGAGCGCCAATCAGACGGGTGCTGACTCCCCAACTGGTAGTCCAAGCGAGTTGAATGGTATTACTCTGGTCAGAGAAGGTAATATCAAAGGCCTTAGCAAAGTTCTGGCCCAGGTTGTGGGAAGTGCCCGCCTGCAAGGCTCGGCCATCCTGCATCATAGCCTCTAAAGCATAGGTGCGTAAGGCCCCTGCAAACTTCTCCTTCTCGGTTTTCAACCCCTTGATCACGGGGATGGCCATCTCATTCTCCAGGAAGTCACCATAGACATCATGCAGGATTAGTAAGGTCTCCCGCTCGGCATCTTCTTCCGTGGCATGGACGGTGTGGCCTTCTTGCCAAAGGAACTCTGTCGTCCGCAGGAAGGGGCGAGTTCGCATCTCCCAGCGCACAACATTGGCCCATTGATTGATTAAGAGCGGCAAGTCCCGCCAGGAGCGGATCCATTTGGCATAGAAGTAGCCGATGATGGTCTCACTGGTTGGGCGAATGACGTAGGGTTCAGCTAGTTCAACCCCACTGACCCGTGTTACTTCGGCAACTTCTGGCGCGAAGCCTTCGACATGTTCGGCCTCTTTGAGCAGAAGGCTTTTGGGGATGAGAAGGGGGAAGTAAGCATTGACGTGGCCCGTTGCTTTGATCCGTAGATCAAGGCCACTTTGGATTGCTTCCCAAATCGCGTAACCCGTCGGCTTAAAGACAATCGAACCGCGCACGATCTCGGCGTAATCGGCTAGGTCAGCTTCGCGGACAATGTCGAGATACCATTGGCTATAATCTTGGGCCCGTGGGGTAATGCCTGCTTTAGGCATAAGTTAGCTCCCTTGATGCTGAAGAGGAAGGGTTCGGAGGGGGTTGGCACAGCTAAGGTGTTACCCAATGTCCCCCGAACCCTTGGTCAAAGGTAGTTGCTAGATGCGCTTAGGCCGCATCCGTAGCGTAAGTGGCCAGCACTGCACCTGACTCAATACTTGTACCTTGCTTGGCCCGGATTTCGGCGATCTTTCCAGCTTTGGGGGCGACGATCTCATTCTCCATCTTCATAGCTTCAATCACAAAGAGAATCTGCCCCGACTCAACTTGTTGCCCAGGCTCGACCCGGATCCCCGCCAGAACACCAGGGATTGGGCAAATGACTGCATTCGCCGCTTGGGGAGTCGTCTTCCCAGACTTGGCCTTGGGTTTGTTCTTAGGGGCGGCAGCAGCAGAACGACCTGCGCCAGCACGCAGCGGTGGGGCCCCAATTTCTGCAACCCGGACCATAAAGCGCCGACTGTTGACCTCAACATTGAAGGAACGTGGAGGTTGAGGTTCTTCTTCGGCAGGGATGACCACTTCCCCTGGAACCTGTTGAGCCGTCAAGCTTTCGAGGATTTCAGGATGCTGTGGGATAAAGTTGACCGTCACATCGCCGCTCTTGAAAGCAGGATGGTTAATGGCCGCCTTATGGAAGGGGATGGTCGTGGTAAGGTTCTCAATCTGATAATCGGCCAAGGCCCGATTCATCCGCGAGATTGCTTCAAGGCGGTCTTGGCCCCATACAATCAGCTTGGCAACCATTGAATCATAGAATTGGGGAATGGCATAGTTTGCCCGTACCCCGCTATCAACTCGAATGCCCAACCCCACTGGCTCACGGTAAGCCCCGACGGTTCCCAAAGCAGGCCGAAAGTTGGCACTGGGGTCTTCCGCATTGATGCGGCATTCAATGGCATGACCACGGGGGCTAATATCTTCCTGCGTAAACCAGAGCTTCTCGCCCTGGGCAATCCGCAATTGGGCCTTGACCAGGTCGATTCCATAGACCATCTCCGTTACGGTGTGTTCGACTTGGATCCGGGAGTTAAGCTCCAGGAAATAGAACTTACCCTCTTCATAGAGGAATTCCAACGTTCCCGCCCCGACGTAGCCAACGGATTTGGCCAACCGTACTGCCGCCGTCCCGATCTCAGCCCTTTGAGCCGCCGTAACGACGGGCGACGGGCATTCCTCAATCAGCTTCTGGTGGCGACGCTGGACAGAGCAATCCCGCTCCCCAACGTAAACCACATTGCCGTGAGTATCAGCTAAAATCTGAATTTCAATGTGGCGCGGGTTGCCTAAGTACTTCTCAACGTATAACTCACCGTTTTTGAAGGAGAGGATCGCTTCGCGGCGGGCACTCTCAAAGGCAGCATCAATCTCATTGGCATTGCGAACGACCCGCAAGCCTCGCCCACCACCCCCGCCCACCGCTTTAATCGCAATAGGATAGCCAAAATCTCCCGCTAATGCCAGGGCTTCTTGCGCGGATTCAATCGGCTTATACGTCCCAGGGACAACAGGCACTTTGGCCGCTTGAGCTACATTTCGGGCCGCGACTTTGCCCCCAACGCTCTCAATGGCATCGGGGGGCGGGCCGACGAAAACTAACCCCGCTTGGCCCACGGCCCGCGCAAAAGAGGAATTTTCCGACAAAAAGCCGTAGCCAGGGTGGATTGCACCCGCCCCAGCTTGGCGCGCAGTGGCAATGATGCGCTCCATATTCAGATAGCTCTCGCTCGACGGCGGCGGGCCAATCTGATAAGCATCATCGGCATAGGCAACATGGGGCGCATCACGGTCAGCCTCGGAAAAAACCGCAATGCTGCGTAAACCCAACTCTCGGCAAGCACGAGCTACCCGCAGCGCAATTTCGCCGCGATTGGCAATCAAGACAGTGTCAAACATAGCGCATTTATTTTCTGTCAACAGTAATTGGTCGACGTTCCGTATGCTGGAGCCTGGGCGATTGTACCACGCCAGCGAGAGGTCGTCAAAAGGAAAGGCTTTCGGCTTCTCCCGTTCAAACTGCTTCTCCAACCCCGCTTGGTTGCAAAGAAATTTTAAGCTCTAAAAAGTGCAGGGCTAACCTGCTTAAAGCAATAGATCAGGCTTCCTAACCTCGTTGCCGCTAGAATATGTCGCCGAAAAGGCTTAATACTTTCTTCTTTCTGCGCTTTGCATTCGCAGAGGCACAGAGCTTCGTGTTGCTTGTCTCTTATTTGCATAAATTGGCCTTTTCTGTTATCATCCCCAAATTGCAAGCGCAAGCTTGCCGTTAGGGTCGAGGGCGTTGTAGTTCGCCCCTTGGGGCTGTTGGGTAAACAGAGCATAGGTTCGCTATATTTCTGAAACTAATTTTGGCTTTGGAGCTTCAACGAACGCCAGGCTGTGCCGGCCTATGCGCGATTATGGAGGATTTTTAATGGCACTGGATAAAGACGAAAAAACGTTAATCATTGATGACTATCAGGTTCACGAGACGGATACGGGCTCGCCAGAAGTGCAAGTGGCGCTCTTGACTAAGCGGATCAACCAGCTAATTGAGCATCTCAAGCTTCACAATCATGATCATCATTCGCGGCGGGGGCTGCTCAAGCTGGTGGGGCGACGACGACGACTTTTGGCTTATCTGAGCCAAAAAGATCGGACTCGCTATCGGGCTTTAATTGAGCGTTTGGGCTTACGAAAATAGCCCAAAGCCCAGGAACTTTTCCTTCGGCAAGCTCAGGAACCGCTCTGGGATCTAAGGCTTCACCCGCTTTAGCTTTTTGCCTATTGGGATTTTGTGCTGTTCTTCCTGGGAAACGAAACCCGCCGCAATCCCGCCATTTTTATGGCCGTGGTTGGGCGGGTTTTGCACTGACTGGAGCGGTACTAAAGCGAAGAATGCAGAGCAAGGTATGGTATACTACTGAGGCGAGGGTTTCTTGGAGTCCGCTGGCGTGCGCCAGGGGCCTGGGCAACAACTCTTGCAAATTCACCATTTTTAGGAAGGTTGACGATGACCAATCAATGTTACACGGTAAGTGCTGAAATCGCGGGGCGCACACTTACCCTCGAAAGCGGCAAACTAGCCGAACAGGCCAACGGAGCGGTAACGGTACGCTATGGCGATACCTTGCTCTTGGCCACGGTAGTTGCCAGTAAGGAAGCGCGGGAAGGAATTGACTTCTTTCCCCTCACGGTAGATTACGAGGAAAAGTTGTATGCGGCGGGGAAAATCCCTGGCAACTTTTTCAAGCGCGAAGGTAAACCTACTACCACCGCTGTGCTGATTTCGCGCCTGACAGACCGCCCCTTGCGGCCCCTTTTCCCCAAAGGTTATAACAACGAAGTTCAAGTAATTATCACGACCTTTGCGATTGATATGGTCAATGATCCCAGTTCGCTGGCGATTATTGGGGCCTCAGCCGCGCTGGCCCTTAGCGACCTACCCTTTGCGGGGCCAGTAGGGGCCGTGCAAGTTGGCCATTTGGATGGCAAGTTGGTGATCAATCCCGCCATGGCCGATATGGAAAAGAGTCGCTTAGACTTGATTGTCGCGGGCAAAAAAGATGCGGTCTTGATGGTCGAAGCAGGGGCTCTTGAGCTAAATGAAGAAGAGATGTTGACGGCGATCAAGGAAGGTCATGCGGTTTGCGGCCAGATCGTGGCCTTACAAGAAGAATTGGTCGCGCTCTGCGGGAAGCCCAAACGGGTCTTTGTTTCCCCTGAAGCTGATACTTCACTTGACGAAGCGGTGGCCAGCTACTTAGGCAATCGCTTGCGGGAAGCGCTCCACAATAGTGATAAGACGCTACGGGTCGAAGCAACCAAAGCGTTGGAAGTTGACGTGCTGACCCACTTCACTGCCGACGAGCCACCTGAAGAATTAGCTAATCGAACCAAAGCAGTCACCAAAGCTTTTGAAGCTTTGCTCAAAGGAGAGGTTCGCACGGCCATCCTGAAGCATCAAATGCGGGTTGATGGGCGGAGCCTCACTGAAATTCGCCCCTTGAGGATGGAAGCGGGGATTATTCCGCGTGTGCATGGGAGTGGCCTTTTCGTTCGGGGCCAGACTCAAGTGCTGACCATTACGACCCTTGGCTCGCCAGGCGAAGAACAAAGGTTAGATGATCTGGGCGTAGAGACCAGCAAACGGTACATTCACCATTACAATTTTCCTCCCTTCAGCACGGGTGAAGTAAAGCGGATGAGTGGCCCTCGTCGCCGCGACATTGGCCACGGAGCTTTGGCCGAACGTTCCCTCTATGCTGTTTTACCTGAAGAAGATGCTTTCCCCTACACGATGCGCTTGGTCAGCGAAGTTTTGAGTTCCAATGGAAGTAGCTCGATGGCCAGCGTTTGTGGGAGTAGCCTCAGCCTGATGGATGCGGGCGTGCCGATTAAGAGCCATGTTGCGGGCATTGCAATGGGCTTGGTGACCGATAAGGATGGGAACTGGCAAGTTCTCACTGATATTCAAGGGATTGAGGACGCGCTCGGTGATATGGATTTCAAGGTTGCGGGAACGGGAGACGGGATCACGGGGCTGCAAATGGATATTAAGACGACGGGGATTACCTTTGCGATTATGCACCAAGCTTTCGCCCAAGCCCGTGAAGCAAAGCTCTTTATTCTCGCCCAAATGAATGCCCTTTTGCCGCAACCACGCAAGGAACTTTCCCCTTATGCGCCCAGGATTGTTACCTTGCATATTGCGGTAGATAAGATCGGGGCCGTGATTGGGCCGGGTGGGAAAACCATCCGCAGTATTATTGAGCAGACGGGCGCGACCATTGATGTTGAGAGCGATGGGCGGGTTTTCATCACAACCCCCAACAACGAAGCTTCAAAACAAGCGGTTTCAATCATTGAAGGGCTGACCCGTGAGGCCAAGCTTGGCGATGTCTTTCTCGGTAAGGTCGTGCGGATTATGGACTTTGGGGCCTTTGTCAACATCCTTCCGGGCAAGGATGGGATGGTGCATATAAGTGAATTAGCCGAGGGGCGCGTAGAAAACGTTGAGGATGTGGTGCAATTGGGCGATGAGATCAACGTGATGGTCATTGGGGTTGATCAGAGTAATGGCAAGATCAGTCTTAGTCGCCGCGCCATTTTGACGGGTGAAGGGCCTACGGCAGGGGGGAATCGCCGTGCGGGAAGCTCCGGGCCCTCCCGCAGTGGGGGTGGGGGAGGCCGGGGAGGTTTCCGCAATGACCGTGACCGCGATCCCCGTTCGCGGTAGCAGAGGAAGGTTCACAACCACGATGGCTATTCCTGGAAGCCTTCCCGCCCCAGCGCTCTGGAAAGCCTGAGGGGGTAGCCTTTACCATACGCTTGACTCTCCGTGTCAGGCGTTTTTCTGTCTATCGTGAAGGAGAAACACGGCAATGCAACTCAACATTCTACTGGGTTTCGGATTGTCCGGGCGACCAGCTAAGGCAAAGTGGGCCCTCTTTCCTTTGACCTTTGCTCCCTTGCCCCTTACTTTGAAAAGGATTAACCATGAAGAGGCATCAGGTACTTCTGACCAAGCAAGTTGATGGGAGTTATACCGCTCAAACCGTAACCAGGGTTCATGCTACGGGAGCTAATGAGACTGAAGCTCTTGAAAACCTCCGCGCTAAACTCTATCTCTTGCAAACTTCAGGCCGCTTGGTTGAGATTGATGCGACGGAGGATGATGACTTTAGCGATGACCCTTGGCTTAGTATCCCCGATTTCGCTAGAGATGAGCTTGATGATGAATATCAGCAGGTCATCACGGCCTAACCTGCCCCTCACCCAACCTCCACCAAGCCTCCCTAAAACTTAGCTCTAACCTTTTGGAAAGACCCTTTAAGACCTTTGCGGCTGCTGAAGCTGCAAAGGTCGCTTTTTATTCCTGCCTACCCTGAGCTTTAAGCAAAGTAGGGGCGCTAGGCCCAGCGCTCCTTGGGGCGTAGAATAGGCTTCTAGCCTGTTTATTTCACAGACTGGATAGTTTGTATTACTTTTGCCTATCTTAGGCAAGTTAAGGCCACAATGTCAGACCAATTGCCCTCAATGACCCCTTGAAATAACCTGAAAGAAATGATATAACAAAATGTTTTCTTTGATCACAGGAGGCCTATTTTTGCAACCAAACTCAGTTGGAACCGCCGGCCCGTGTCAGCCCATTGGCCTGCCGCAAAGACGTTGATCAGCATTAAGAATTCAGCAGCTTAGACTTTAGGAGGCTCAGAATGATGAGCAATTCAAGTTGGAACAGAACGCTCACGACGGAAAAATCGGCCTGGCAAAAAGGCTAAAAATCGCGGGCAAAAAACCACGTTGTATTTTTTGACCATTTTGATCTTAACGGCGTTTGGGGGGCTAATGCCATCCAAAACCCTAGCCGCCAACATTAGCGTTGACGGCACAACTTGCACCCTAGCGGATGCGATTACTGCTGCGAACACTGATGCAACAACTGGTAGTTGCAGCGCTGGCAGTGGCGCAGACACCATCACGCTGACGGCAGATTTCACCCTTAATGCTACCCTTCCTCTCATTGCCAGCGACATCACCTTTGAGGGTGGTAACCATTTTGTGAGTGGTGCTGACACCTACCGTATCTTCTGGGTGACAAGCGGCACGGTCACCTTCAAGAACATGACCATCAAGAATGGCAAAGGACAAGGCGGCAATGGTGGTTCGTGCGGCGGCGGGGCTGCTGGTCTCGGCGGTGGCCTGTTTGTGCAGACTGGCACTGTGGTCGTGGACACTGTCACCTTCGACAGCAATAATGCGACCGGTGGCAACGGCGGCAGCGGCGGCAGTGGCGGCGGCTTCGGTGGTGGGTACGGCGCTTGAAGTAAGGGCCATTGACAAGGCAGGTAACACAGATGATGCTAAATCAGCCAGCTATACATGGATCGTGACTGCTCAGACCGCGACGGCCACGGCATTCGCCAACCAGACCGCGACGGCCATAGTCGACCAGACCGCCACAGCAATAGCCGACCTAACGGCGACAGCGAATGCCCAAGTGCCAGCTACCGCCACGGCGAAGGCGACCTCAACCGTGGTGGCAACCGAGGTTCTGAATAGTACCCCCACAGCTACCACTGTTTATGTTGCCCCTTCGCCGACGGCTACCGCAACGGTCAATGCTTCCGCAACCGCAACGGCTACCGTTAGCCCTTCTCCTTCCCCAACCCGCACGGCTACACCTAACCCCAACGGGCCAAAGCTCGCACTTGATATTCGGGGGCCAAAGCAAATTATTCCTGGGAAGGCGGCGTGGTTTGTCATCTACTTCAGCAACTTTGGCAAACTAATCGCACAGAAGGTACGGATTACAATGATCCTCCCGCCCTACACGCTCTTCGATGCTGCGAATAGCACTGCGGGCTGGGTGCTGCTCAAGACCGCCAATACCCAAGCAGGCCAACTTACGGCGGGCGAGACCTACGTCTTTGAGCCAGGTGATCTCAACGCCAGCCAGAGTGGGGAAGTCACCTTTGCGACCACGGTGCAAGCCGATGCACCCGCAGGCACAACCTTGAATGCTGAAGCCAGCATTGGCGACAGCACTAGCACAGGAAGCACGACGACGGCTAAGAGTAATACGGTAGTCGAGGTGGTGGGGTATTCCATCTATCTCAATCTCATCCTGAAGTAGGTCTTCCTAAGAGTTCAAAAGATAAACGACCTTCGTGGTTTGAAAACCGCGAAGGTCGTTTTTTTCTTCCATAAGTTTCTATTTAGCTCCCAGACCTCCCAGGTCTGCGAGACCTGGGAGGTCTCCCAAGGCTTATCCAAAGTGTCCCTGAATTTGCAGTTTCACCTAAAGGTTTGTACCCTCAGAAGCCAAAAAGACCCTTAGGTCTTTAGAAAACCTAAAGGTCTTTCCTTTCCTTCCTTAAAAGCTCCCGCCGCCTTACCCCTTCTTATAGCGAGGTTTGTAGAAAGGCGTGCTTATCACCTTTGCACGGACAGGTTTCTGGCGAATAAGAATGTCGAACTCGCTGCCCAAAGAGGTATAAGCGGTGGGAACATAGCCTAAACCAAGGGCTTTGGCTAAGGTTGGCGAAGGCATCCCTGTGGTAACCGTGCCAATTTGTTGCCCTTCCAGGCTTTGGATTGGATAATCCCCACGGGCAATGCCGCGCCCGACCATTTCAAACCCCACTAAACGCCGCGTCAAACCCTTAGCCTTAATCTGTTCTAACGCTTTGCGCCCAATGAAATCCCCTTTTGCCAGCTTAACGGCCCAGCCCAAACGTGCTTCGTAGGGGTTGATATCGTCCGTAATCTCATGCCCATAGAGCGACAAACAAGGTTCAAAGCGCAAGCTATCGCGTGCGCCCAACCCGCAAGGCAGGACGCTGCCCGGAGCGCCCAACGCCAGGAGCGCTTCCCAAACGGGAAGAGCCTCGGCAGTAGCAAAGAAAAGCTCAAAACCATCCTCGCCCGTGTAACCGCTGCGAGCAAGCAGCATCGGCAGCCCAAAAAGTTGGTATTCTGCAATTTCGTGAAAGGGCAAGTTGGCAAGCGGAATATTGCCTGCTTCGGCTAACAGTTTCTCGGCCATTGGCCCTTGAAGCGCAAGCATGGCCCACTTTTCGCTCCAGTCTTCCAGCGTAACGTTGAAATTAGAAGTCTGCTTTTGAAGCCAATCCCAATCTTTCTGCCGATTTGCTGCATTCACCACCACAAGATAGGCTTCAGGCAAGCGATAAATGAAGATGTCATCAACGATTCCACCATTCGGATGGCAAAGTAAGCCATAACTCGCTTGGCCCTCAGCGATTGGTGCTACATCACACGTCGCCACATACTGCAAAAAAGCTAAAGCCTCACTTCCTTTGACGAGATACCGCCCCATGTGGCTAATATCGAATAACCCTGCCTGATTCCGCACCGCCGCATGTTCGTTGAGAATGCTACTATATTGCACGGGCATTTCCCAGCCCCCAAACTCAACCAAGCGGGCATTTAGCGCCCTATGACAAGCGTAGAAAGGTGTTCTTTTCAACATAGCGCTGGCTCCTTGTAGCCTAAATCACTTTTAGTACACGAAACTAAGGGGTATTCAAATCTTTCCGCAATTCCTCTAACATTTGTCGGCGTTGTTCTAGCTTCCAAGCAAGCCTTTCTTGCTTCTCCTCCAGTAAATAATCTATTTTCTGTGTCAAAAGAAGATCAACCCAGGGCGTTAAAAGGCTTGGAAAAGTATTGGTTGCCTCATAAAGCTCTTCCATGCCTCCCGCGAAGATTAAGGCTTGATAGGCTTCAGGGGAAAGTGATTCAACAGGTAGATCAGTAGGCAAAACAGCTTCTTCAGCTGTGCTACTTGCTCTCTCCTGATAATTTCTTAGCAATTTCTGAGCTTCCTCAAGCGCCTTCGCCAGTTGATAATCGCGTTCTTCGAGGGCAAGCTGGGCAAATTGTTGGAAAGCCGCTACTCCCTGGTTGGTTAGCAAGCGTGGATATTGCCCAATGATAGTTTGAAACTCTTTAGGCGAATTAGCACCCAGAAGACCTTTTATCGCTTTCAAAAGATCAGCATCATCTGCTGGCTTTTCTCTGGGCTGAGACCTGGGTTGAGGAGGAAGCGAAGCTGTTATTTCTTGCGAAGCGAGCTTATTATCAGCTTTTGGCTGCGGGATTTGCACTTTCTTATTGAGAATCTGAGCAATTCCGCTCATACTCTGAGCAATTTGAACCTCACCAAGGTACGCTTGACGCTGGTCTTGGGGAATTTGCTCAATTAGCGTGGCGTGAAGATCAGCTGCTTGTTGCCGCCAAAGATAATCTTCGGTCTGCGGAGGAATAGCAAAAATCACGCAACGCTTGACCTTATCGTGAAAAAGCAAGGGGCTACGCGATTCTATCGTTTGGCTACATTGGGGACAAACCGTGCTGTTAAGTCTACCTTTGTATAAAAGTGCCGTCTGGTCAGGCTGTTCTTGGGCATCGAGGATGAGCCAAACCGTGGTTTGAAATGGCTCGCCGCCACAGTTTGGGCACTTAAAAAAGACTTCTTTGCTTTGCGAAATTGGCATAATCAATCCCATCTTGCTCTTTCAACACTTTAACCGACATTGATCTTATATTCTTGCGCTATTTCTTCCTTGAGACCCAACAATTCAATTTTGAATCTGTAGCAGCCTGGCTCAGAAGGCGTGAAACGCAAGCGGTCTATTTCTTGGGCCAAACAATCAGCCTCAAGACTTATTTCGTGCTTGACAGTTGCGATTTCCTCGCCTAACGGTGATAAAAGATGAGCCTGGAGCCTTAAATTGCTAACTCTATGCTGGGCATCATTAACTGCATAGATTGGCAAATCAATAGGAATCGCAACTTGATGCTTTCTAGGCAAAATTAGCGTGAAAGCATATTGGGGACTGAAAGCTCCTCGCATTGCGGCATAAGAGCGCTTAGGAATTCGCCAAAAATCAATAATGCCCCAAGAGATAGCAGGGAATGAATCAATGAAATTAAAAGCCAAAATACCTCCCGTAGGGCGATATTTGTGATAGCGCAACCGATCAATATAGAAACGATTGATTTCACTCTGATAATTTTGGCTCATTTCGACCAAAGCTTCTAAGGAATCAGCCGCTCGCCAATCATACCACTTTCGCATGGCAGCGGCTTGAAAACCATGTTTGCGAGCAAGATCTGCAAAATCAACCTTCTTTAGCTCATTTGGCATAAACTTGAGGCAATTCTCAAGGTTAGGAAAACTTTGGGCCCCAAATTCAGTTACAAAACGCAGAAAAGAGGTCTGTTTTCGCCATTTTTCGCTCTCCTCTAGCGTTCCATAACCATTGAACCAGCCAAAATAGGCATGGCTATCTGTGCCTTGGCGCAAGCCTGGCACACGAAATTCGCCCGATGAGCGGATAACGGGCCGCGAAGAGTCTTCTTTGGCTGCGAGCTTTTTAAGTTGCGAATCCATAATATCGCGGTTCCAATTATAGAAAAAGACGTTACTATAAATCCGCAAACGCTGTAAAATGTTCTTATCTGCGGTTTCTAAGAGCGAAACTGGTTTATCGTGCATCGCCCAAACTGCGACACTCGGATGATTATAGAGCAAATGCACCATTGCCTGAGCCTGGCGTTTAGCTTCAGGCAAAATTTTGCGCTGATAAGTCCCTTGTAAAGGCAGATCCTGCCAGAGCAAAAGCCCCATTTCATCGGCGGCGGCATAGAAAGCAGGCTGCTCAAGATGAGCATGAACGCGCAGAAAATTCATGTGGCAATCCCGCGCCAATTGCAAATCTTGGGCATAGCGAGCAGGGGTCATTGTAGCTAATCGCAGATCTCCTGGCCCATAATTGCTCCCTTTAGCCAGAAAACGCACGCTATTCAGATAGGGAATCCAATTTCGTAGTTCAAAACGTCTAATTCCAAAATCAAAACTGGTATAATCGCTGATCTGATTCTCTAAGACAATTTCCAAAGTGATTGTATAGAGATTAGGATCGCCTAAATCGTGCGTCCACCACAGCTGCGGATCGCGTAACTTAAATAAACCCTTGATCTCTTGCACGCCAAAGCTAAGATTACGCCATTGCTCTACAGTTTGAATTTGGCCCGCAAAGTTTTTTGGCGCAATAGTCCAGCGAAAAAGACCTTTCGTAGCTGAAATTGCATCTAATTTCGCAGTATAAGCTAATTGGGCAAATTGTTCATTGAACGCTTCAGGATGACAACGGACGGACTGTAGTCGTACTGGGCCACTATAGTGTAATTCTACAGGTTGCCAAAGCCCGCCAGGATTCGTTGCTGAATCAAGCGAATTCAAAACCCCTGTTAGCATTTGTTTAGTAGTTTTATTCTGCTCATTAGGGCAATTCACTTCAACAAAAAGAGTGTTTTCGCGCTTTAGCTCATGGGTAATCTCGGTTTCGGAAGGAATAAAATAGCCTTCCTGCAGGCCCAAATCGTGGCCATTAAGAAAAGGTTGGGACCAATAAAAAGCCCCATTTACGCGCAGCCAGACCCGTTTTGGCAGCGAATCAGCAAGGGAAGGAAGAGAAATTAGTTTAAACTGGCAGCGATAGACTACTTTTCCTGCGTATTGCGTTAGTTCTGGGTGTTGCTGCCAATGATTAGGCACATTTGTTGGCAGCCAAGCGCCATCCTCGCTTAAATAATTGCCTTGGAGAAATTTATCTACAGGCATGAGGGCCCATTTATCGGCCAGCGTGAAGGTATACATAGTTTCTGGTTTGTTATAAATGTCGCAGAATCGTCAAATAACTAGCTATGCGCTGCGAACGAAGTGCTTTTCGATGCCCCAAAAGCCATTTTAGACTTTCTAGCAGCAATTCCCAAGCATAACTTAGCCAAAGAAAAAGGCGCAAGAGATGGGCGAAAGCAGGCCCATACCAAAGTTGCGCCAAATAGATTTTACTCTGTTGAAAATAAAGCTGTTTCGCTGTTGGCACTTGGTCGCTACTTTTACCCTCATAATGAATCACTTTTGCCTGTGGAAGATAAACAATCGAAGCGTTTTGGCGCTGAAGCCTTTTTTGCCATTCTAATTCTTCGCTATACATGAAGAACTTTTCGTCCAACAAACCTGCTTCTAAAATTGCTTTTCCGCGGACCAAAAGTGCTGCGCCGACCAGCCAATCTACTTTTTGCTCAATTTCAGGACTTTGGTCGGCACAACGATAGGCTTGCGCCCAGCGATTGTTGGGCCAAAGCCGCTCTAAAAGGGTGCTTTCCCAGAAAAAAGTTAGCCGCGTCGGGAATTTGCGCCGTGAAGGTTGGGTTTGGCCCGTCGGATAGTAGAGTTTGGGTCCAACAGCCGGAACAGAAGGATGAGCTTGAAGATAGGAAACTAATTGCGGTAAAGCATCACCGAGGGGCAATGTATCGGGATTGAGCAATAAAACCATTTCAGCGCCAATTTTGCCCTGCTCAAACCCCAAAAAACGTAAGGCTAAATTATTGCCGCCAGCGAAACCGAGGTTTTTGGGGGCTTCAAGAAGCTGAACAACAGGGAATTCGGCCCTAAGCATGGTTCCTGTCGCATCGCTGCTGGCATTATCTACGACGAGGATTTGAAAAGAAAGGCCGCTCTCTGCAAGGGATTGAAGGGTAGCTTGCAGACAGCGGCGCAGAAGATCTTGCACATTCCAGGAAACAATGATCACGGCCAAATTAGGCGGAGCCATCTTTATTCCTGGGGAATTACTTTTTTGTGCTTTTAAATCTCTCAAGCAAGCGATTCTAACCAATCTTTCTCAGCTTTAGCTAGGCTTACCGCTGCCTTCAAACCATCCCGTCGCCCAACCTTAAACCGCCGCTCTAGCGTAGCTTTTGAAAAGTCGCTCGCGCCCATTGGCTCCGGCGAAGAAGGCACAACAGTCAGTAATTCGTTGATCTTTTTGTGTTTAATCAACTTCTTAAAGCCTTTGTTCTGTCGAAGTTTGCTTTCAGGAAGCACTTCTTTATCAATCTCTTGGGCGAGATCAATAAAACTATTTACTCTTTTAATAAGATCTTGTTCCAAATTGAGCTTACTACTAAAGGTCATTTCGATCATTCGTTGGAAGACCTCGTTCATATTGCTTGGAATGGAGGCTTTCATTGGGAAAAGCTCGACTACAATGATTTGGCGATAGTCGCCCTCAAGCGCTTCTAAGTGATTGATGACGGGCCCCAGCGGGGTGTTGAGAATTAGCCCCCCATCCCAATAAAAGCTGCCATCAATTTCAGTCATGGGAAACCCTGGCGGCAAACTTCCACTGGCCAGAATATGCTCAACTCGCATTTTGCCACCCTCATTGCCGAAGGTCTCTACTTCGCCAGTTTCGATATTCGAGGCCATAACCGCAACTTTGGTCTGGCTCTTATTGAGCTTATCAAAATCAATCAAATCATTCAAAGTATTCTTGAGGGGGGTCGTATCGTAGATACTGGTAGTCATCGTTGGGGTAAGGAAGGTTTCGGGCCGAAAAGCATACATACTGGGGTTGCCCAACGCAGCTAAATTGGATTGAATGGATTGTGGCATGAAGGGCCAATCAATGAGCGTCAAACGTTCCCACAGTTCATCAAGCGCTTTCACAGGATGAGCTGGGGTGTTGTTTTTTCCTCCGACCAAGACCGCCGCATTGAGCGCCCCAATTGAAATCCCCGTCACAATGCTCAATTCAAGGTCGGGCTTTTGCTCGAAAAGTCCTGAAATCAGACCGTGTTCGTAAGCTCCCAGGGAACCACCACCCTGAAGAACCAAGCCCGTCAGTGTTTTATGGGCCATTTTATTCCCTTTTATCCTTGAACATTATTCCAAATTGAACTTGCCAGTAAAATGCTACCATGAAAAGAAATTCTCGTCAAACCGGCTGTTCTTGGCGCTCCAAGCTACTTGACGACTTTAATCAGCTTTTTGAACTGTTCGCCTTCCGCAACGCGCATTAGCTCAAAAAGGGCCATTTCGGCGCTGGTGAGGATTGCGCCTTCTTCTTTCATGCGAGCCAAACCGATCTCTTTATTGTGAATCGTGCGCGAAGAAACCGCGTCAGTAACGATATGCACTTCATAACCCATTAAATCAAGGAGATCACGAGCGGTTTGATAGACGCAAACGTGAGATTCGATGCCTGCTAACAGGATTTGCCGCCGATTAGCTAAAGCAAGTTTTTGGGTAAACTCCTCAGAACCACAACAACTAAAGCAGAATTTGGCAATCGGCTTGACATCGGTCAAAAGCTGGGCAATGCCAGGTAGCGTTGGCCCTAAACCTTCGGGATTCTGTTCAGTTAAGAGAATCGGGATTTCCAAAAGCTGAGTGCCATTGATGATTTTATGCAAGCTTTCAAACATTAACTCTTTTTCGCTCATTGATTGAGCAAGTTTACCTTGCACATCAATGACGACCAACAGACTATTTTCTACCACAAGCATAGAGAGAACCCTCCTAAGCCTTCAAAGATATTTAACAAAACGATTATGCTCATCAACCAGAATGGCCTTCTGTTCAATTGGCCTGTCAGTTAGTTCAAAGCCAATAATAATAATTTCCTCGCCAGCTTTAATTAAATGGGCCGCGGCTCCGTTGATACAAATTGTTCCTGAGTTAGGTTCTCCCACGATTACGTAGGTTTCTAACCGAACTCCCGTAGTATTGCTAACAATTAGCACCTTTTCTCCCGCCCACAAACCTGTTTTTTCGACCAGATCAGCATCAATCGTGATACTGCCGATGTAGGCCAAATCTGCTTCGGTAACGGTGGCCTTATGAATTTTAGAGCGCATTACCCAGCGCATATCACACCTATGTTCTTCAAAAATCTATTAACTATAGCTCATCTCCCGTTTCAAAATTATAACAGAATTATTCTCTTGTGAACGCAAAAAAACTGCGATTCCAGCCCAAATTAGGCCGCAAACTGAAAGACAAGGGAAAATTACCCCCAATGCTTTTAGCTCGGTTCAAATCACGATTCCATCATCAGAAGGCAATAATAAAGAGCGTAAAAGGGGAATTGGGGGCGAACCATAGCCAATAAAAGCATCGTGAAAGTTTTTAAGCGAGAATTGCGGCCCTTGCGCGGCCCGATAATCGCCTAAAAGTTTGTACAAAGCTAATTTACCTAAAGTGTAATTGAGATAACCAGGGTCATGCGTGCCGCGTCGCGCTTCTTTGGAAGCCGTTACCTCATCCATATAAGCATTTTCAATGAAGAATTGCGTTGCTTCCTCAATTTGCATCCCTTGCGTGTGCATCTTAATCGCGCAGACATAGCGACAATTACGGACAAGCGCCTCAGCTAATTGAGCCATTCGTAGGTTCAAAGCGTTTTCCCCATAGCCTTCGTCAAGCATCATCTGCTCAACATAGTGGGCCCAACCTTCATAATGGGTGTAGGCGGAAAAGCTTTTGGCAAGCTGCGTCGGCGCGTGGCGCACGTGAGCAAAATGCACAAAATGCCCAGGATAGGCTTCGTGAATCGAAATGCCCGTCATCGTCGCAAAATCAAATTTAGTCAGCCAACCTGCGGTTTTCTCTGGCGACCAAGCAGGCTCTGGCAAGGTGATATAGTAGAAAGAATCATTTGCAACTTCTTCAAAAGCTCCAGCCGTATCAATCATTGCGAAAGCCCAGCGAGCAAAAGGCGGAGTTTCAGCAACTTGGCATTTAACGTCGGTTGGTAAAGTAACTAAATCATGCTCAAGCAGAAAAGCGCGGGAATGCTCCAGCATCTTTTTAGTTTCAGGAATTAGCTGATCAGGCTCTGGGTGGTTTTCCCCTAAAGCTTTCATCTGCTCCGCCACCGTTTGCGTGGGATTAAGCTGCTTGGCGACGGCCACGATTGCCGCTTGATTGCGGGTCAAATCGGCTTCGCCAAGGGCCAAAAGTTGCACGAGGGGGAGGTCAAACAACTCATTATAGCGCAACAGAGCCGCAAAAAGAGTTGGCCCCAGCGCAAATTCGGTTTGAGCAGTGGGCAAAAGCGTCGTTTCCAAGAAAGTGCAAAAATCCTTGATGGCCGCATCTGCTATTGCACAAGCTGCCTTCAATTCTTGGTGCAATGTTGCCTCAAGTTGCTCAAAGGCTTGAATGACATCGTTTTGAATGAATTGCGAAAGCCCCGCAAAAACAGGCAGAGCTTCTTCAATCAAAATCCGTGGCACTTTAGCCTTGAGATTCTGCTTGGCTATCGTGAAAAACTGCGGGAATTGCAAGAGATGCTGCGTCAAAGACTTTGCCCGCTCCGCTAAAGGTGCATAATTCCGCATAACGTAACTATCGACCATCGCAAAATAACTATAAAACATGGGGTTTTCAAGATATTCCCGTCGCTCCGTCCATTCCCACAGTTCAGCCTCAATTTTCCATTGCAACAAACCGTAATCAAAAGCCTCCAGCTTGGCTAAACGCTTTGCATCGATCTTTTTCAAGCGCTTGTGATAGCTATGCAAAGTCTTTACAAAGTTTGCAAGAGCTTCTTTGCTCAAATCGCTAATGCGCCCATCATATTCGTGCAAGCCCAAACTGCTGGCGGAGGTTGGGTAGAAGTTAAAATAGGTTTTTAAGAAGTCCTCTGCTAAAATAGCAAGAGTCTTTGCATCGGAAGCCATAGAATAATCCTTTAGATTGAACTTTATTAGCCATGGATAAAGAAAAAGAGCGTCATCGCAAGCGCAATTCCAATCACGAAACGTCTGACGAGCGCAGGATCAAGCTTTCGGGCGTAGAAGGCTCCACCATAACCGCCTATAATCGCCCCCACAATCATCAAAGTCGCTTGCGGCCATTGGACAACGCCTGCTAAAACAAAGGTTATGACCGCGACTCCATTGATTAAGCTGGCAAGTAAGGTCTTAAACGCATTCAGCGTGTGGATGTTTTCCATCCCCAACAGCGTCAGGCTGGCCAGCATCAAAATGCCAATTCCACCGCCAAAAAACCCCCCATACGTTGCAATCAGAAGCTGAAGCAGCGATACTCCAAGCAACACCTTGAAATCATTACTTTCAGTCCCTGGAAGATGGGCTTTATGAATTGAGAAATGGTTTTTTAACCGCTTTGAGATTTGCCCACCGAAGATAAGAAGGAGTGTTGCAACAAGAAGTAAGTAGGGAATCAATCTTCTGAAGGTTTCTTGAGGGGTGTGAAGGAGCAGAATCGCGCCAAATAAGCCTCCAACGAGACTGGTACTGCCTAAAAGCAGTAAGGGGCGGCGTTGGGTCGCTAATTCTTGGCGATAAGCCCCGACGCTGGCGATGGTTCCTGGCCAGAGCGC
>Ga0316612_1000126_pt1 | contig 28625 bp, 27 predicted proteins | sample MIS2016226_MG_FD_207676 | JGI IMG/M metagenome (GOLD analysis project Ga0316612, IMG submission 207676) | Microbial mat bacterial communities from Middle Island sinkhole, Lake Huron, Michigan, United States - MIS.2016.226 | ecosystem: Environmental > Aquatic > Freshwater > Lake > Sediment... | reverse complement strand
ATTGCTGAAGTTATTACGCAAAATTACACCATAAATATAGATTTACGAGATGCCAAAACAGTACTGTCAGAAAGTGGAACTGCCATAATGGGAAGCGCAAAAGCATCAGGTCCAGACAAAGCGAAAGAAGCCATTAAAAACGCATTAGATTCTCCATTACTAAATGACAACAGAATTACAGGCGCCAAAAATATTTTATTACTTATCCTTTCAGGTGCAGAAGAAATTACCATTGATGAAATTGGAATCATAAACGATTATATTCAAAGTGAAGCAGGATATAACGCCAATATTATTATGGGAGTAGGTGAAGATTTAGAATTAGGAAACGAAATTAGTGTTACTATTGTGGCAACAGGTTTTCCTATCGACGACCAAAAATACACAGGCCGAGAAGAAAAGAAAATTGTTCATACATTAAAAGAAGATCAACCTATTTCCAAAACATTATCTTTAGAAAATATAAATGTTCGGGTAAAACCTTTTGTAGAAAAAGAAACAGTAACACGTTTTGTCTTAGAAGAAGAGGAAGAAAAACCAACACTTAGTGTAAATATTTCTAATGAAAACGATGAAATAAAATTGATGAATATACAGGAGGAAAAAACAGTTCAGACTATAAATGAACCCATTTTTAACTTTGAACAAGAAAAACAAAAAATGAATGATAGTTTCCAACTTGCACAAGAAGAAAAAACATCATCAATAATAGAAAACTTAGAGCCAACAATATTTAATTTAGATGATTACGAAGATCATAAAGAAGAAAAAAGCATTACGTTAAATTTATTTGAAACTGAAGTAATAAAAGAAGAAATTGTAACCGAAATTAACACAGCATCTACAACAGAAGAAACATTTGATTTCAAAACCTCTTTTTCAAATCATGCAGAGGTTGAAACCCAATTAACAGAAAATTTTACAAGAAAAAATACTCAAGCATCATTTTCAAATCCTATTGATATACCTATACAAGCAACTGAAAACGATAGACAGCTTCAAGAAAATCTTCAAAAGAAAATAGAAGAAAGACGTGCAAGACTAAAACAATTCAATGCAAAATACAACAATCTAAATACTTCAAATGTTGAGGAAATGGAAAAAATTCCTGCATTTCAAAGACAAGGAGTACATTTAGATGAAAGTAAAATAGAAAGACCAAAATTTTATTTGGATACTGATGGAGATGATATTCAAATCCGCCCGAATAATTTTTTGCACGACAACGTTGATTAGTAATAAAGTAAATTTTTACTATGTTTTATTGAGGGAATCTCTGTTTCGACAGAGATTTTTTTATTTAAAAAAAATTATATACTTTTATATTCTTTTAGAATTTAGATCTTTTAATTCAAAATATAAAACTAATGTCAATTTACATTATCATTTCATTACTTGTAATAATAATCCTATTAATGGGACTTTTTATTTATTTTTTTCAGGAAAAATTTTTCTTTCAAGCAGAAAAACTCCCCGCAGATTTTCAGTTTGCCTATGAACATTTAAAGGCGGAAGAAAAGTTAATAGAAACTGAACCAGGTGCATTTATAAGCTATTTACATTTTTATGCCGAAGGAGATTTAAAAGGAATGGTATTCTACTTAAAAGGCAATACAAAAAGCATCAAAGGATGGGGAAAGTTTGCCATTGATTTTACAAGACTTGGGTACGATGTTGTGATGTGCGATTATCGTGGGTTTGGAAAAAGCACTGGAAGAAGAAGTAATGCTTCGATGAAAAATGATATGCAATTCATCTATGATTTATTAAAAGAAGAATATTCAGAAAATTCAATAATAGTATATGGTAGAAGTTTAGGGTCTGGTTTTGCATCTATGATAGCTGCAAAAAATCATCCAAAAATGCTTATACTTACCTCACCTATTTATAGTTTAATGAATACGATACAAAGGTATTTACCCTTTATGCCTGCTAAACCTTTTATGAGATTTAATCTACCAACCCATAAATATCTAAAATCGGTAACTTGTCCTATTAGAATTATTCATGGAAGCAATGATAATTTAATTCCATTAAAAACCATTTTAAATTTATCAAAAGTAAATCCAGATAAAACACGTCTCTATACAATTCTTGGAGCCGGGCATTTGAATATTCATAGATTTGAAGATTATCATAGAATAATGCATGAAATTTTAGAAACACCTATTGTGGAAATAGATCATAGTAAAACAAGTTTACATGCCAATCATCGAAAGTAATTTTAACATAAAAAAATGAATGAACTAATAAAATATTTTCAAGAAAAAGTTATATTTCTACCAAAAAAATTACATGAAAATTATCAATTTCAATTTGAAAAGCCTTTCCAAGAATATTTTTTTAAAACAAAAAATGATGGAAACATAAATGCACTATATTTTGAAGTAGAAAATCCAAAAGGTGTAATTTTATATTTTCATGGCAATGCAGACAATTTACACCGTTGGGCAAAAATAGCATCACATTTCACTGATTATAATTACAATGTTTTAGTAATGGATTATCGTACCTTCGGTAAAAGTACTGGAGAAAGTACAGAAGAAAATTTATATACTGATGCACAATTTTGTTATGATTTTTTAAAAAATTTATTTGCAGAAAATCAAATTATAGTTTACGGTAGAAGTTTAGGTGGCGTATTTGCAAACTATATTAGTGCCTATAATAAACCAAAAAATTTAATACTAGAATGCTCTTTTTATAATCTTGAGGATATGGTGAAAAGATGGCTAAATACATCAATTACATCAAAATTTAATCCTTACATGCAATACAAATTAGAATCTAATGAATTTATAAAAAATGTCGCATGTCCTATCACACACTTTCATGGTACAAATGATTTTATAGTACCAATTATTTCAGGAAAAAAACTTTTTAAAGAAATTTCACATCAAAACAAAAAATTTGTTGAAATACCTGGCGGAGGCCATAACGATTTAATAAAATATCATCTATTTAATGATGAAATAAAAAAAATTCTACAATAAAAATAAATCTATTTTGGTTTTTTATATAATGGAACAGTACTACATGCTTCCCCAAACATAAGAGAAGATACCACGGGCTTTAATTTTGTAATAAGTTGAATATAAGCATTTTCAGGTATTGGTTTATTGGAACAACCTTTAATAATGACTTTTTTATTTTCAAATTCTTTTACCTCTATATTTTCTATTATTCTAGTATAAATAGAACTCTCTAAAAACTTTAAATCCCCTAAGACTATTAATTTAGCGTAAGGTTGCAAATAGCTAGTAATTAACATAAATGCCCAAGAAGGTAATATTGCGTCGGACGAACAAACCATGGCTACATAAGTATTATTATATAGTTCCCAATCATGATTTTTTAATTTTTCTCGAAAATCCTTTTCTTTCAAAAATATTTCTTCAAATAAAAATTCCTTAATATCAAATTGAACTCTATTTTCAGATGGATAATAATCTTCTAAATCTAGTGTCATTAGACCGCTATTAGATACTTTATTGATTATTTCATTCATAAAATTTAAATATTAAATAATTAAAAAAAATAAGTACAATTACTAAATCATTCTTTTAGACAATTCTATTATCTCTTTAACTTCATGATTAAATGTATCATTCTTCAACAAATTTTCAATGGGTACATGTATCCTGTATTTCCATTCGTGAGGAAAAACAGAAGGTATGTTAATGCGTTCATTATCAATTTTTTGATTCATAGTTTCATTTGTTAAAGCTAAAAATTCTTGAATCGGACAAACTGCAAACATTGCAGGAGAATGCAAATGTTGTTCAATAATAGTTTTCATAATTTCTTTTGTACAATGTTCAGGCACTTCTCCATTAAATTTAAGTTGATTATAAAAATAATTTGAGGTTAAATTCTTATCTTCTTCCCACCATTGTCTTACAGTACTTGTATCATGCGTAGCTGGCGTAACTACAGATAAATAAGGTGCGATTTCAGGATTATAAAATGGAATATTTTCGCTCGGCATTCTTTGCACTTGTAAAGATAAAATACCTAAATCATTCATTACTTTTGGTACACAATCAGGAACTAAGCCTAAATCTTCCCCACAAAGTAACATATCTGAAGATTGCATTATAGCAGGTAATTTTTCCATTGCTGCATTTTTCCATAAACTATCTTGCCGTTTAAAGAAATAATCAACATATAAATCGTTTATTTTTTGTTGAATATCAAATGGCAAATATTGAAAAGCCCATGTCTGTTTTAGATTAAACCTCGGATGATATACTTTACCAGTTTCAGTGTGTTCAATTAAAAATAATACATTAGCTGAAATTTTTAACAAATTTTCTCCTAAAGTTAAATTATCTTTATCTGAAAAAGAATTAACTATTTTCCGTTGATTATCATACTGTTGTTTGAATTGTATAATTGAATTTACTTCTTCAAAATATTCATTAAAAATTACATCACTTTGATCATCAAACAAATCTTTTAAAATTTCTCTATTTACAAAAGGTTTGCAAAATCTATCTTCATAAAATGGAATTCCTCTAGCAGCAAACTCTTCTTTTGTAATAGGAATAGCAGGATAAAAATAACCTAAAATACCTTGCACAGCATCAATAGGCATTCTCCAAATTCTAAAAAAACCTAAAATATGATCTATTCGCATTGCATCAAAATATTTTGCTAATGCCCCAAAACGATTTTTCCACCATTGATAATTGTCTTTTTTCATTTCTTCCCAATTATAAGTGGGAAATTCCCAATTTTGTCCTAAAACAGCAAAATCATCAGGAGGAGCTCCTGCCTGAAAATCCATTCCAAAAAGTTTGGGTTCTTTCCATGCTTCTACACTAAAGCGATAAATTCCTATGGGTAAATCACCTTTCAATTTTATGTTTATAGCATGTAAAAAATCTATACTTTCCATTAATTGTTTATGCAAATAATATTGTATAAAACAATGAAAATGAACATCTTTAAAATGTTTATGAGTTGAAACAAAATAAGATTTTATCGTTTTTTTATTATACTTTTTAAGTGCAGTCCATTTATTAAAATTAGCAGTTTTATAGGTATCTCTTAGGGTGCAAAAAACAGCGTAATCTTCTATCCAACTTCTATTATCATCTAAAAACAGATGATACTGTTTATCTTTTAAAATTGTACTGGAATTTTCTTCAAAAATAAAATGTAAATATTTGAATTTATATTCTAAAACAGAATTCCAATTTACAAATTCATTATTATTTAGATTTATTTCAACTTCTTTATATTCATTTTCTAATACTTCATTTAGTTTGAATGGAAGATTTTTAATGGAAATATAAACAGGGTTTAAAGCATAAACAGAGATGGCAGCATAAGGATAACTATCAGTCCAAGTATGGGTTGCTATTGTATCATTTATTGGTAGAACTTGTATTAATGAAAACCCTACTTTTTCAGCCCAATTCCCAAAAGTTATTAAATCAGAAAATTCGCCAATTCCAAAGCTATTTTCTGTCCGAATAGAAAAAACCGGAACTGCTACACCCGCTACTTTAGGTAAATTATTAGTATGGTATTTGTAATATATTTCGTTATTTATCAATAAGGTATCATTTTCCGTGTTTGGATATAGAATTCTATTTTCCCCATTTTCAATTTGGTAAAATTCATGCGTTGAATTATCAACCAATCCAAATTTATATTGAATAACATGTTTTATTTTGGCTAAGTTTACTTTAATTTCAAATGTATTAAAATCTGTTTGAGTTAGTATTTCAAACTTTTCAGGATTCCAGTTCCCTAATTCAGTACAATTTCCAAGAATGCAGAAAGAATATCCTGTTGGCAGAAATGCTTTTAATTTTATATGATGTGTATATGTTTTCTTAAAAGATATTGAATGATATTTTTGATTTTTACATGCAAAAAATTTATTGTTTAAATAATTTTCTGGGAGATTTGCTTTATTCCAAAAATCGTTAATAAGTAATTTTTTAAAAGGCATTTTATCTTCAAAAATGGGAATTTTTCTTTCTTTCCATTCTTTTGAAATTATTTCAGAACCAGTGTTATTTACTTGATAATAATAATGGCTAAAATCTTCTAATGTATTAAAATGAATTTTCCAAATACCATTTTTATGGTATTCCATTGGAAATGTTTTTGATTTTTTCTCGTTGAAACAAACTATTTCAATGTTTTCACCAAAAACTGTAAAATATTCAATAGAAAAAAAATATTGCATAAAAATTTATTTTCGCTAATGTATAAAATTTAATTTTTACTAAAAGGATTTCGTAAAATAATATTTGTTTGAATATAAATTTCTTTTATTCAAATTTAATTTCACCTTTTATTTAAAATTATACTATAGAAAAAAAATAATTTTCCTAAAATTTTCTTAAAAATGTAAGTAAAAATTTAATGCAAGGTTTTTTAAAATTATCTTTGTAAAAAATTAATTTTTATATAACTAAGTTTGAAAGAAAAATTAGTCATTATTCCTACCTTTAATGAAAAGGAAAATATTGAAGCCATTATTCGGAAAGTATTTTCTTTGAATCAAGGATTCCATATTTTGGTTGTAGATGATTCTTCTCCAGATGGAACGGCTGCCATTGTAAAGAATCTACAAAAGGAATTTCAAAATGAATTATTTATAACTGAAAGAAAAGAAAAAGATGGCTTAGGTCGTGCTTATATTCATGGTTTTAAATGGGCTATTGAAAATAATTATGCTTTTATTTTTGAAATGGATGCAGATTTTTCACATAATCCTGAGGATCTTATACGATTGTATGAATCGTGTAATCAACAAAATGTAGGAATGGCTGTGGGTTCAAGATATGTTAAAGGTATAAACGTAGTAAATTGGCCATTGTCTAGAATTTTATTGAGTTATGGTGCTTCAAAATATGTGAAATTAATAACAGGAATGCCTGTAAAAGATCCTACTGCAGGTTTTGTTTGTTATAAAAATGAAGTTTTGCAAGAATTGCCTTTAGATGAAATACGATTTAAAGGATATGGATTTCAAATAGAAATGAAATACAGAATTTATTGCAAAAAACATAAAATTGAAGAAGTTTCTATAATTTTCAAAGACAGAGAATTAGGGCAAAGTAAAATAAATGGGAGCATTATTTTTGAGTCTGTTTATGGCGTAATTTTTTTAAAAATAAAATCAATATTTGGTAGATTATGAAAAAACAGCTTTATTTAATTTTATTTTTTATCGGTTTTTTCTCTTGTGATACAATTGTAGAAAAACCAGAGAATTTAATTGACCAAGATAAATTTACTGCCATACTTACTGATTTATATTTATATAGAAATATTAATCCTACAATGACAAAAAACACTCAAACACCTAATTTTGATGATGTTTTTGGATATATTGCTAAAAAACATGCTATTAATGGCAAAGAATTTAAAAATAGTTATGCTTATTACATGGTTGATTCAAAAAAATCAACTGAAATTTTAGAAGATGTAAAAGTGAAATTAAATGAAAAAGCAAAAGAATTAAATGTAGGCATCAATAAACCTGCAACAACAGAAACTGAAACCCCAATTAATAAAATTAATTATAAATAAACCAAAACATGACAGAACAAAAGAAATTTAAAATTGCCGTTTTGGTTTCAGGAAATGGAAGTAATCTTCAGAAAATAATAGATTCGATTCATAAAAAAGAATTAATGAATGTAGAAATATCTCAAGTAATAGCAGATAGAAATTGTTTTGCGATGGAAAGAGCTTTAGATGAAGATATTGAAACTTTTATTGTAGAAAGAGGTGGAAATATATCAGTAGAAATTGAAGAATATTTAGACCCTGAAACAGATTTAATAGTTTTGGCTGGGTTTCTATCTATTTTAAGCGAAGAATTTTGCAAAAAATGGGAACGAAAAATTATTAATATTCATCCATCCCTATTACCAAAATATGGTGGTGCTGGAATGTATGGAAAAAAAGTGCATCAAGCGGTGTTGGCAAATCATGAAAAAGAAAGTGGGGCAACTGTGCATTATGTAACATTTGGGATAGATGAAGGAGAGATTATTCTACAAAAAACCATCAAAATAAAACCTAATGAAACTGCAGATTGGTTGGCAACAAAAGTGCACGAAGTAGAATATGAAATATTGATTGAAGTACTAAAAATGCTTTCAAAATCTAATTAAATATTTTTATTCATTTTGGGTTTAAGATATTATTCTAAAAATTTAATTTACTATTTATCTGATTTCCAGCTATTGTTTTGTGTATCAATATCTGCCGTTTCTAATTTTGCATCAATTATAATTTCTTTCAATTTCTTTTCAAAAGCAAAAAATTTAGTTAGGTTTCTATGCTCATTTTTTCTCCAAACCAAATATGGAAATCTAATTTCTTGCGAAGTTCCATCTTCAAAAATAAATTTTGAAATTATAGGCATGATTAATTTTCCTGGTCTTTCAAACTCTACTTCATAAAAATATTTTGGGTTTTTAAGTTTCGATTTACTTTCATTTGGAAGTTTTTCTACAAATTCTGCTATTTCTTTAAATTTGGTATAGTCTGTAGGATTAATTTCTGGGTTTTCTTTAAAATCAAACATCACATTTTCTTCGCTTACCCATCTTCCTGTTGCTTTTTCTTTACTTTCAGAATATTGTAAAATAAATGGGGTTACTTTTTTTATTCCTATGTCGCAGAAATCTGTTGTATAAAACCAGCCTCTAAAAAACCAATCTAAATCTGTTCCAGAAGCATCTTCCATTGTTCTGAAAAAATCTGCAGGTGTAGGGTGTTTAAATTTCCATCTGTTTGCATAGGTTTTAAATGAAAAATCAAATAAATCTTTTCCTAGAACTGTGGTTCGTAAAATATTTAGTCCTATTGCTGGTTTTCCATACGCATTAGCTCCTAAATTTGTAATAAAATCTCCTTGTGTCATTATGGGCTGCAATGCCTCTTGATTCATACTCATGTAATCTACAATATCTTTTGGGAATCCTCTTTTAGAAGGATAATTTTTGTCTAAAGAAAACTCATTTGGAAAGCTTACATGCATATTTTGTTCGGTGATAAATTGTAAAAATGAATTTAAACCTTCGTCCATCCATGTCCATTGTCTTTCATCTGAATTTACAATCATGGGAAAATAATTATGCCCTACTTCGTGAATAATTACAGAAATCATTCCAAATTTGGTTGCATCAGAGTATTTTCCATCAGGATCAGGACGCCCATAATTCCAGCATATCATAGGATATTCCATTCCTTGCCAATGTGCGTGTACTGAAATGGCTTTTTCGTAAGGATAGGCAAATGTCATCTTCGAGTATTCTTTTAAGGTGTGAGCCACTACTCTGGTTGAATACTTTTCCCATAAGGGATTTCCTTCTTTAGGATATAAGGATATTGCCATTACATCTTTTCCTTCCAGCTTCACAGCCATTGCGTCCCAGATAAATTTTCTTGAAGCTGAAAAGGCAAAATCTCTTACATTTTTTGCATCAAATTTCCATGTTTTTTTTGTGATGCTTTTTTTTGTTTCTGCTATCCTTGCTTCTTGTTCATTTATAATTAAAACAGGACTGTCGTAGGTTTTTGTAGCTTTTAACCAACGATTGTATTGCTCGGAAGTTAAATTTTCCTTCAAATTAGTAATTGTTCCTGTACCATTTATCACATAATCAGCAGGAAGTGTAATGTTAACTTTGTAATCTCCAAAAGGTAGGGCAAATTCACTGCTTCCCCAAAATTGAAGATTTTGCCATCCTTCTACATCATTATAGACAGCCATTCTTGGAAAAAATTGTGCAATTACATACACGTTATTATTATCAGTTGGAAAATGTTCATATCCTGAACGTCCTCCAAATTTTATATAATCATTTATTAAATAATTCCATTTTATTTTGAAAATAAATTTTTCATTTGGAAGAAGTGGTTTTTCCAAATCTATACGCATCATAGTATGGTTTATTGTATAGGATAGTGCTTTTCCATTTGAATCTTTTATATATTCAATATTAAACCCAAAATCTGGATTTTGTTCTATGTAATTTTGACTGAACTTGTCCGCACTTAATCGTGGTGCTTTGTTTGTTTGATCTGATAGTTTTCCAGGAGAATCAGTACGTTTTTCATTTTGATCTAATTGTACCCAAAGGTATTCTAATTTGTCGGGTGAAAAGTTGTGATAGGTTATGGTTTCTATTCCATTAATGGTTTGTTTATTTTCATCTAACTCTATATCCATTACATAGTCTGCTTTCTGTTGATAGTAATCTTTTCCTGGTGCTCCAGATGCTGTTCTATAAGAGTTGGGTGTGGGAAGTTCAGAGTCTAATTCTTTATAGGCAGAATTATTATAATGACCAGATTCTTTAATTTCTTTATTGTTATTTGACTTATCTTGAGAAAAGAAAATGTTTGAAAATAGAATAAATAAGATATATAATGCTAAAAAATAGTTTAATTGTGAATGCTTTGCTTTCATTTTAAAAATTGTTTGTTTATAAAAAAAAATTAAAGTTACAATTTAAAAATTGAAAAAAAATTATTTATGTAAAAAATTATTGTTGCATTTGAATTTGCTGCTGTATTTGTTTGTGAACTAAGTAGGAATTTTCGTTTGAATTATCTGAAATTGAAACGCTTACAAAAGATGGGTTGGTGATTATATTAGATTCTTGAAATAAATTTTTTGAATACGAATTTTGTTGAATGTTATCAACGTTTTCAACAATTACAGATACTTCCAATCTGTGTTGCAAGTTTCCTTTAAAAATACCTTTTACGGGCGTACAGTCGGCAAATGATCTCCCTGTAGCTAAACGTACATGTTTGTCGGATGCAATACAATTATTGGTAGGATCTAAACCTATCCAACCGTAATTTGGGATAAAAATTTCCACCCATGCATGTGTAGCTCCTTCACCCCTAAGCTCATGATTTTGTGGGCAAATATAACCGCTAACATAGCGAGCAGGAATCTTTATAATTCGTAACATCATTAATAATAGATGAGCAAAATCTTGGCAAACACCAGCTTTCAAGTGCCATATCTCATCAATTTCAGTTTCAATGGAAGTTACACCTTGTCTGTATTCAAAATTTAAAAAAATATATTCAGAAAATTTCTTTGCATTTTCTAAAGGTGTTTTCGTTTCATTTTTTAAGCTTAAAACTATTTCTTCAATTGCATTTTTATTGATAATAGTCTCAACAAACAAAAACTCTCTTAGTGCAAAGTCTTGATTTAATGTTTTATATTCTTCCCATTGTTTTTCGATAGAAGTATCAAAAATGGGCTCTATGGTTTCTTTTATTTCAATTTCAATATTTGAAGTGATGTTAAGTTGGGAATGTGGACTTAGAATACTGAAAATTCCTAATTTATTACCAAATTTATCATCAAAAATCTCTACTGATGGTTTATTGGTAATTTTTAAAGAATGATGATTTATTTTTTGAAAATAATCTTGAATAGGATATAACATAATTTGGTTTATTGAGTCATAAACGGGTTGATTGTATAAATAATTGGTTATATGCTTTATTTTATATGTTGGCATTTTTATTTTGATATAAATTATGAGAATTAATTTTCTAGTTTGTTGATTATATAATTATTATTCTAAACATGACCAAAATACAATTTGGAAAAATGATTTGAAAGATGAATTATTTGGTTTTTTAAATCTTCGAGATATAAAAACAATCTGTTCCCATCATTTAATTCAGGTTTTGAATAGGTAAAATTACTTATTAAACGCCCTATTTCAAAATCAATTTCGGCATAAGCTTCTGCTGTAGATGCGTCTTTCAGATATAAAAAATTATCTTTAATTCTATTTAATGAAAATAGTACAGAATGTGCGAATATGGGATTAAAAAGTACATGTTGTATTATATTACTGTTGCTTATGGCACCACGATAGGTTTTACCGTACAATTCGTATCCACAAAGTGCATATAAAACATATCGAAAGGAAAGAATATTGGCATCATCATTCAAATCAAAATTTATTTCTTTTAATTTCAATATTAAAACTTCAATACTCTGTATGGCTCTTTCTAAGTGTTTTCCTACATTCATAAAATAATATCCTTCGCCTCTGTCTATTGTATTGTCAATGGTGCCGTAATACATATAACATTGTCTATGAATAGAATCCATTACATCCATTGGGTCTTCAAATTGAATTTTATTTTCGTTGGCTTCATTTCTTACACTGTGGTAAAAATTATTAAGTGTTTGCCATAGTTCTATGGTTATATTATCTTGAATAGATCGTGCGTTTTCACGAGCATAGGTAACGCTATTTGCTATAGAAGATGGGTTATTCTTATCTGTTATTAAGTGTAATAAAGTATCTGAAGATTTCCAAACACCATTATTCTTTGATCGTATATATTGCTTATCTCCATAATGATCTAATATGAGTTTCCAATTATTATCTATTGCATTGTCTTGAATTGCAACATAGTTTGTGGATAACAAGGTGGTTTCCATTTTAGTTCGCTCCATATATCTAGACATCCAAAAAATTGCATCGGCTACTCTACTTAGCATATATTATATTTTATTTGGCAATATGCTTTACGCTTTTTGCTGTTACTATTTATTTTTAATGATTGATTTGTATTATTTCTTTGCATAGATTATTATAGTATTTATATCAACTTAAAACCCAGGTATCTTTACTGCCTCCACCTTGGGAAGAATTTACTATTAATGAGCCTTCTTTTAAAGCAACCCTTGTAAGGCCTCCAGGTACAATTTCAACTCCACTGGGCCCATACAATGCAAATGGACGCAAATCTACTCTTCGTGGTTGCAGTTTTCCATTTATAAAACAGGGTGCAGATGATAAATTTATTATCGGTTGGGCTATAAAATCCCTTGGATCTTTATTAATGGCTGCTTTAAATTCCTCAATTTGTAATTCAGTTGCAGCATTTCCAATCAGCATGCCATATCCACCACTTCCATTGGTTCGTTTTATAACCATATTATTCATATTGTCGAAAACCATTTTTCGGTTATCTAAATTTTCTAATTCATAAGTAGGTACATTTTTTAAAATAGGCTCTTCATTCAAATAATAACGAATCATATCTGGGACAAAGGCATACACAGCCTTATCATCGGAAACACCATTTCCCATTGCGTTTATAATGTTTACATTTCCTGAACGATAAGCCCAGTACAATCCTGGAACTCCTAAATTACTATCTGGCCTGAAAGTTAAAGGATCTAAAAATTCATCATCTACTCTTCTATAAATTACATGAACTTGTTGCAATCCTTTTGTGGTTTTCATATATACTTTTAAATTGTTCACCACCAAGTCTCTGCCTTCTACTAATTCTATTCCCATTAATTTTGCTAAGGTAGAATGTTCAAAATAAGCTGAATTGTATATACCTGGTGTTAGTAAAACTACTGTGGGTTTACTTGCTTGTAGATTAGACAATTCTAAAAGATTTTTTAATAACATATCAGGATAGTTACGAACCAATCTTACTTTATTTTTAGGCAATTGATTGGGGAAAATACGATTGCTAATATTTCTGTTTTCCAACATATAAGAAACCCCAGATGGTGTACGTAAATTGTCTTCTAAAACATAAAATTCTCCATCAAAATCTCTAATTAAATCAATACCTGCAATATGTGTATAAATATCGAATGGAATTTTTACATTAATCATCTCTTTTAAATAAAAAGGACAGGTATAGATTAATTCTTGAGGCATAATACCGTCTTTTAATATAAATTTTTCGTTATAAATATCTTTAAGAAAAATATTCAATGCCTTTAATCGTTGCTTAATGCCTTTTTCTATTATATCCCATTCCTGTGCATTTATAATTCTTGGTATCACATCAAACGGAAATATTTTTTCAATCCCTTCTCCGCTATCATATACGGTGAAAGTTACGCCCTGTGTCATAAAAAGCTTTTTCGCCAACTCATTTTTCTTTGCCATATCTTCTGGTTTCAACATATCTATATCGGAAATAAATTGGGCATAATTACTTCTGATACCTTCTTCTGAATACATTTCGTCCCAAAGCATTTTTTCTATAGGATAGGTGTTTTTACCGTTTGATGTTTTCATATGTAGATTTTATGCAAATTAAAGTTCCAAAGTTATAAAAAAATGTACACAATCAAAATAAAATAGTAAAATTTTTAACATAACGGTAAATAAATAATACTTAGAAATAATTTTTATTATAAAAAAATAATTTACCCCTATTTTTTTAGGGGTCTAATAATAAAAGTAATGAATTTTGATTTGTTGTCTTATTTTAAAACATCATAAATTGAAAAATAATAAAAAAATTACCTAAATTTGAATTTTTAAAAATAGAGTATGTTAGAATTTAATAAAGCAATTGAAACACTTCCACTAAAGGGATATTTAAATATTCGTATAGATAAAAATTTAGATTTAGTTAATGAAATTCAAAAACTTAAAAAAGAGAAAAATGCAGTTATTTTAGCCCATTATTATCAGCCTGCTCCTATACAAGATATTGCCGATTTTTTAGGCGATAGTTTACAATTAGCACGACAAGCAAAAGAAACTGATGCAGATCTAATAGTGTTTTGTGGGGTACATTTTATGGCAGAAGCGGCAAAAATTTTAAATCCTGATAAAAAAGTTGTCCTACCCGATACTTTAGCAGGATGCTCATTAGCAGATAGTTGCACAGGTGAAGGATTACGAAAATTACGCAATCAACATCCTGGAAGTATAGTAGTTACCTATATAAATTGTGATGCTGGTGTGAAAGCTGAAAGTGATATTATTGTAACTTCATCAAATGCCGAACAAATAATAAATGCAATCCCAAAAGACAAAAAAATAATTTTTGCCCCCGATAAAAATTTAGGTGCTTATCTATCTAAAAAAACAGCAAGAGATATGATTTTGTGGAATGGTGCGTGCATGGTTCATGAAGCTTTTTCTATGGAACGCATTGCAAATCAATTAGCTGAAAATACTGATGCATTGTTGATTGCGCATCCTGAAAGCGAAAAAGCGGTTTTAGATTTAGCGCATTTTATAGGAAGTACCTCGCAATTATTAAAATTTGTAGTAGAAAATCCTAGTCAGAAATTTATTATTGCAACAGAAGAAGGCATCATTCATGAAATGAAAAAAAGAGTTCCTTCAAAAATATTAATTCCAGCTTTGGTTCAAGATGAAAGTTGTGCATGTAGCGAATGTTTTTATATGAAGAGAAATACAATGGAAAAACTGTATTTGTGTATGAAATATGAATTACCAGAAATTATAATGGATGAAACATTACGTCTAAAAGCCTTAAAACCTATTGAAGCAATGTTGGAAATGAGTAAAGGAATAAAATAATTTTTTTATTTATAATTCTATACTCTGTCATCTTTATAGGTGCTTCATCAGACGCATCAACTTCATATAAATTTCTGAATGAGTTAGTTAAAATTTGTTTTAAAGAAGAAAATATAATGGTACAAGCAAAAAAACATTTAGGACAACATTTTTTAAAAAATCTTGATATTGCTAAGAACATTTCAGATGCCATTTCTTCAGATTTTGAAGGAGATATTTTAGAAATTGGACCAGGAATGGGTGTTTTAACTCAATTTTTAATTAAAAAAAATAATCAAATTTTTGCTTTAGATATTGATAAAGAATCAATAGACTATTTAAATAAAAATTATTCAGAATCTTCAAATTTAAAAATAATTGAGGCTGATTTTTTAAGAATAAATTTAGAAGAAATGTCTAAAAAAGAAATTGCAATTATAGGTAACTTTCCTTACAATATTTCTTCTCAAATTCTATTTAAAATATTAGAATACAAACCCAAAATACCTGAAATGGTGGGAATGTTTCAAAAAGAAGTTGCTGAGCGTGTAGTGGCCAAACATGGAAATAAAACCTACGGAATTTTATCCGTTTTAATTCAGGCATATTTTAAAACTGAATATCTTTTTACTGTAGATGAAAATGAATTTAATCCTCCACCTAGAGTAAAATCTGCGGTTATAAAACTTACAAAATATAGAAATACAATCGGAAACGACGCCTTATTACATCAAATTGTGAAAACAGGTTTTGGGCAAAGAAGAAAGAAACTTTCCAATGCGTTAAAAAGTTTAATAATTCCTGAACATATTCAAAATCATTCTTTTATGGATTTAAGAGCGGAACAACTGTCTGTAGAAAATTTTATTGAATTAACTGCAATTTGGAAATAATTAATTAGAGAATAAAATTTATATAATGGAAAGCAAAAACTATTCGTCCTTTTTTAGGAGCTATAGATTTTAAAATATCAATAGATTTTTATAAGGAATTAGGATTTGTAGAAAGTAAAATTGATGCAAAGATGTCTTATTTTCATAAAAATAATTTTGGATTTTATTTGCAAGATGCCTACGTAAAAGACTGGGTTGATAATACTATGGTTTTTATGGAAGTTGAAAATGTTGACCAATTTTGGGATGAACTTTTAGCTTTAAATTTAACATCAAAATTCAACAATATACAATTGAAGCCCGTGCGAGAATTAGACTTGGGAAAAGAATGTTTTCTTCATGATCCATCAGGAATTTTATGGCATTTTGGAGAATTCAAAAAGTAGCTTATACTATATTCACTTCCCTTTCCAATTCTATTGAAAATTCATTTTTTACTGCTTGAATTATTTGCTCTGATAAATTAAAAATTTCATTGCCTTTTCCATTTCCATAATTCACCAAAACCAAGGCTTGATTTTTATGTACTCCTACATTTCCAAAAGTCTTTCCTTTAAAATCTAATGTTTCAATCAACCAAGCAGCAGGAATTTTTACTGATTTTTCGTTAATATAATAATACGGTACTGCTGGATGTTTTTGTAGAATTTTCTCTAAAACATTTCTTTCAACAACAGGATTTTTGAAGAAACTTCCTGCATTTCCAATTTCTTTAGGATTGGGTAATTTCCTAGTTCTTATTTCAATTACTGCATTTGAAATAGCAATAGCAGAAGGATGTTGAATGGTGTTTTCTTCCAAAATTTTCTTAATATCTCCGTACTCACAATTGGCTTTCCAAGAATATATTGTTTCCAATTTGAAATGAACTTTTAAAATAAAATATTTATCTTTTAATTTTCTTTTAAAAATACTTTCTCGGTACCCAAAATCACATTCATCATTTGTAAAACATTCTATTTCAAATGTTTGTAAATTTATGGCTTCTACTTTAGTAATATAATTTTTTACTTCTTTTCCATACGCGCCAATATTTTGCATCGGTGCAGCTCCTATACTTCCAGGGATTAAAGAAAGATTTTCTAATCCAAAGGCATTTTGTTGGATAGTCCAAAGTACAAATTCGTGCCAATTTTCACCTGAAAAAGAACTTACTAAAATTTCACTTTCACTAATTTTGTCTATAGATTTTCCTTTTATTTTATTTATGATTACCATCCCGTCATAATCTTCTATAAAAAGTATATTACTACCCTCCCCTAAAAATATAAATTTTTTGGGCTTCATTTGCCTAAGAATATTTATTACATCTTCTATACTTTCAACACATACTAATTCTTTTGCAAATACTTCAAACCCAAACGTATGATATTGTTGTAAGGAAATATTTTCTAAAACTTTCATTTATATTTCGCCATAAATAATTTTACACTTTGGCTAAATTCGTATGTTTTATCAAATTTATCATCAGTTATAGGATCTAATGCTTTTATTTTCAAAGGAATATGCCCCGACCAGCTTTCAATCTCACCATCATTCTCATCGCCTTGAGGTCCACAATCTCTAATTTTGGCTGACGCTTTTTCAATTTTCATTTTTACAACCATTGTTGCTTTTAATTCATTTTCAGAACCCAATTTCACTTCATTCCAACGATTGGGAATTATATTTTCCGTTATGGCTTCCAATCCTTTCATCCATTCTTCTTCATTTTCTGCCAATTCTGCTTTCCCAAATAAAACTACGGAACGATAATTTGCAGAGGTATTGAATAACGATTTAGCTAAAACCAAACCGTCTAAATGTGTTACAGAAATACAAATTTGATCATTTTTAAGAGCTTCATTCATCATAAAATTTTTTGTAGAACCATGGAAATATATTACATCGCCAATTCTACCGTAAGTTGTTGGAATCATCATGGCTTGGTTTTGGTGTGTAAAAGCAATGGTACACATAAACCCAGCATCTAAAATATCAAATACGGTTTGTTCTTCATTTACTTGTCTTTTGTTTCCTCTTATTATTTTATTGAATTCCATTTTTTATGTATTTAACATTGCAAATTAATCAAATATTTCAAACAATCTCAAAAAAAATACCCAAATTGCTTTGGGTATTTAGTGAAATCTTTAATAATAATTTTTAAATAAAACTATCTTCTTTCTCTTTGTTCGGAAACTTTAACAATAATGTTTCTTCCGTCCACTTGAGCGTCATTCAAATTTGATATGGCAGCTTTCGCTTCCTCATCATTTGGCATATCAACAAATCCAAAACCTTTTGAACGGTTTTCAAATTTGTCCATAATAATTTTCACTGAAGAAACTTCACCAAATTGGCTGAATGCTTCTTCTAATTTTTTTTCAGTTGTTCTGAAATTAAGACTTGCTACAAATAAATTCATAAAATTTTGCTTTAAGAGAAGATTAAAAAAAAGCAAAATCATAAAATGAAAACTTGCTAATAAAAAAAATCTCGTAGTTAATAAAGTGCAAATGTAAAATATTTATTTCAATATATTGCAATTATTTTATAATTATTTTCTTATTTTCATTTAAATAGTATTCAATTCTATTACGGTATAGAATTATTTTTTTAAAAATATAGTGAATTATTTAGAGAAATGCTCCTGTAAAATAATTCTAAAGGTAGTTCCCTTGTTCAATTCTGATTTGTAAACAAAAACTTTTCCGTTGTGATATTCTTCAATTATTCTTTTAACCAAAGACAAACCCAATCCCCAACCTCTTTTTTTTGTGGTATAACCTGGTTCAAAGACCCTTTTCTTATTCTTAGAAGCTACGCCTTGCCCATTATCTGTAATGTCAATAATAATTTTTTGTTGAATTGAAGAAACAGAAATGGTAATATTTCCTTTAGTTTTTATAGCATCAATAGCGTTTTTTACTAAATTTTCAATTACCCAAGAAAACAAAGAAACATTGGTTTGTACAAATAGTATTTCTTCTTTTTTGTCAAAATTTATTACAATAGATTTTGGTACTCTGTGTTGTAAATAAACAATAGAATTATCAATTATTTCAATTATATTTTCAGATTTTAATTCGGGAATCGATCCAATTTTTGAAAATCTATCGGTAATATTTTTCAGCCGTTCAATGTCTTTTTCTATTTCCACAATGGGTTCTTTGTCTATATTTTCCATTTTCAACATTTCAACCCACCCCATAATTGAAGATAAGGGAGTGCCTATTTGATGTGCTGTTTCTTTGGCTAAACCTGCCCAAAGAAAACTTTGCTCTGTACGTTTCAACGTTTTAAAATACCAAATTGTAAACCATATAAATAATGCAATTGAAAGAAAAAGAATAATCGGAAAATATTGTAATTGTGTAAGTAAAAATGAATTTTTGTAGAAAATATATTGTTTCCCAAAGGGGAAATTTAACTCAATGGGCTTGTAATAGGTTTTCATATCTGCAATGATGTTTTTTTGATATTTTACATTGCTTATTCTCACGGAATCAATATTTTTAAAGTCTTTTAAGTTGTCATTTTTATCAATTATTATAATAGGAATTGTAGTATTTTCCTTGCTTAAATTTAATAAAAATTCAATTATTTTTGAATCGGTTTCAGGGGTAATATCATTACTTAAAATTCTAAGGGAATTAGCTATAGTCTCAATTTTTTTTTCTTCTTCATTCTTCAATTTTTCAACCATTGAATAGGAAATATATAGGGTGGAAATAATGATACTGAGTGCCATTATATACCCAAGCCAACGACTTAATTTTTTATCTTGAAAAAAATTCATATTGCAAAATACTTAATATCTTTTATATAATTTGCTTTTCATTTTAAAAATTGAAATATTTTTTAAAAATAATATATAACGTATTTTTTTTTAAAATAAAGTTTATTAATAAAAATGGAATAAATATTTCTATTTTTGTAAATACTAATTTTCAACAATGCTAGAGGTTAAAAATCTTTTTTTTGAATATGATGAAGCAAACCCTATTTTACAGAATATCAGTTTCAAACTTGAAAAAGGAGAATTTGTAAGTATAATTGGGGAAAGTGGATGTGGGAAATCTACTTTAATGAAATTAATTTATGGTTTGTATAATTGGAATAAAGGAGAAATTTTATTTGAAGGGAATTCTTTATTTGGACCAAATTCTAATTTAATTCCTGGAGAAAAATACATGAAATATGTGGCACAAGATTTTAACTTAATGCCTAATCATACAGTTTATGAAAATGTTGGAAAATTTATTTCAAATAGCGATTTAGTAGCAAAAGAAAAATTAATTTTTTCTTGCTTAAAAACTGTTGAATTAAAAGAATTTTCAGATAAAAAAGTGAAATTTTTAAGTGGTGGTCAACAACAGCGTGTAGCCTTAGCAGTAGCATTATCACAGCAGCCAAAAATTCTTTTGTTAGATGAACCATTCAGCCAAATTGATAATTTCAGAAAAAGTAAATTGAGAAGAAAAATATTCAATTTTGTGAAGAAAAAAAATATTTCAACTCTTCTTATCACTCATGATATGGATGATGCTTTGGGCTTTTCAGATAGAATTGTAGTTATGAAAAATGGAAAATTTTTACAGGAAAACACTTCTGAAAACATATACAAATTTCCTAAAAATGAATATGTTGCACGATTATTTGGTGAAATAAACTGCATGAATGGTGAAGATTTTGGATTACAATTTAAAAAAATATTTGTGTATTTTCATCAATTAATAGAAAGTGATTCGGGAATAAAAGTGGAAATTGTTTCTTCACTTTTCAGAGGAAAGGATTTTATAAATGAGGCCTTATTTAATACTAAAAAAATTTATTTTATTTCTGAAGAAAGAAAAAAAAATGGAGACAGTGTTTATTTAAGGTATAAAGAAACTTAAATTTATAAACTTTCAATATATTGAGTAAATAAATACAATATATCTTTAAATTTACTTAAAGGTAAAGTTTCAGCTCTGTCATTAATGTCGTGGTAATAGGATACTCCGCCTAAAGTATACGTAAAAAATGATGGAACTTTTGCTTTATCAAAAGGGCAATGATCGGAATTGCAACTTTCTCCTCTTTGTTTAATATTTTTTAGCAAGGAATGTTTTACATTTAATTCTGCTAAAGCATTATAAACTTTTGGATATTTGGTACTATTCACTATTTGAATTCCATCCTCCCCAGTTCCCATAATATCAAAATTGAATAAATATTTTATATTTTTCAAAGGGAAAGGACTGTTTTTTACAAAATAGGTAGAACCAACCAAACCTACCTCTTCTCCTGCAAAAGCTACAAAAACCATTGTGTATTTAGGTTTGTGAACTTTAAAATATTTAGCCATTGCTAATAAAAAAGCGACACCACTCGCATTGTCATTTGCTCCTGGAAAATAAGTATCCCCAATTTTGCCTAGATGATCGTAATGTGCTGTAATAAATATAGTTGAATCCTTTTCTTGCCCTTCAATCATTCCTAAAACATTTTTTGTTTTAAAATCTGGGTTGAATGAAGCTTTTACGTCGTATTCTACAGTTTCAATAGGCAAAGTAATAGAGGTATTTTTTATTGTGAATCCTACTGTTTTTGATTGTTTCTGTGATAAACTATGTGTTAACTTTGTATCTGTTATTTCTAATACAGCAGCTATTTTCTCTGATGCTGAATTGTCTATAATTGCATTTGATATTTGTTTATATAAATCTTTTGCAGTTACACCTCCCGATGAATAATGGTCTGGAAAAATAGCAATCGGAAATACAACAGCTTGATTTTCATATTTATCTAATTCACTGTAATAATAGTCATAATTATTATCAACATAAATACTGTCCATGATATCCGATTTAAAAACAAGGGGTTTAAATTTTCCCGATGCAATTGGAGACAAAGGATTAATTAAATAATCTTCACCAAATTTTAATTTTTTATCATTAATTTTTAATTCAGAACTTTCAATTATATTTATAGGATAGCTAAATTCTTGAAAATATGAGTTATGTACTTTCTTTAAACCTGTTTTTTCAAATTGTGCTGCAATATAATCAGCAGCTTTCCCCATTCCATTATTTGTATATCCACGACCAGAATATTCTTTTGAGGCCAATTCAGTAACTACATTTTTTGCATAATCAGTTGGCGTTTGTGAGCTTACACTTATGAAAAATGATAAAAAAATAATTTTTGCAGTAAGTTTTAACATGAGTTTTATTTTAAGAATTTAGATGAAAAAATAAGTTGCATTATACAAACATTAAAAAAACTGCTTAGATATATAATTAAGCAGTTTATTTTGTAAAACAGAAAAATTCTATGCTTCTTTGTTAAATATCGGAGCTAATAATTTTTTCCATACAATAAGTATAATCGCAGAACCCCCAATGGCAAAAAACCAATCTAATGGACTCATAAAATCAATTTCACCGTTGCCAGATCCTATAAATGTACGTATTGCATTACCAATAAATGCGCCAACCACACCTATAATCATCGTTACAATAATACCACCCGGATCTTTTCCAGGTATTATAAATTTTGCTATTGCTCCTGCAATTAAACCCATAATTGCTAATGCGATGTATCCCATAATTTTTTTATTTTTAAATTAATTATCAAATTTAATTATTCTTTTTTAAAAATCACTCATCATTCTTAAATTATTTTCCAAGCTCGCCACTATTTTGCCCTCGTTGAATAATAATTTCTATAAAAGTATCTTCACGAACATTTTCAGGGTCAAAACCTTCATTCAAATCAATATTTACAGCACCAGCTTTCGCATTCCACCAAAAAGCACTCCATCCACCACGTAATTCTTTTATAATTTCATAGGTTGTTTTCCCTGTTTTCCGATGCATCAATCGGGAAAAAATCTGTCCTTCTTTTATGGTTAAATTTTCTTTAAGGTCTTTTTCGTATTGATTAGCTAATTCATCTTGTCTTTCTTTAATATATTTTCTTATTTTTTTGTTTTTTCCATATTTTTTCAATGAATCTTCAATATTGTAATATTGCTCAATCGCTTTTATATAGTACGGATATACTTTGTAGGTTTTCTTTTTTATCCATTCGAAATAATTTTTATCTAATTGATTATTAAATAATGGCATCTGTAAAACTTTTACTTCTTTCAATGTTTCATATAAAATTTTCATCGTATCACGAACTTGTTCGGGCTCAAAATTCAAAGTTACTTTTTGAAATTGACTAAATTCATTGAAATCTTTTTCATCTCTTTTATCTTGAAAAGGAATAGATTGTTTTATTTGAGAAAATGAAATAGTAGAAAATAAAATAAAAATATAAATAAAATCTTTCTTCATGGTGAAATTTTGTTCAAAAATAATACCTAAAATGTTTACTTTTGCTTAAATTTCAAAAAAGAATGGCAAAAAAAGAATTTTTTAGCAAGAAATCATTAGTATTTTTAGAAAATTATTTAAATACTGCTTCCCCTACTGGCTTTGAAAAAGAAGGTCAGAAAGTATGGATGGAATATATAAAACCCTATGTTGATGAAATAAAAACCGATACCTATGGTACATGTTATGCGATAATAAATCCAAAAGCAGCATATAAAGTAGTTATTGAGGCGCACTCTGATGAAATTTCATGGTTTATAAACTATATTTCAGATGATGGATTGTTGTATGTTATTAGAAATGGAGGTTCTGATCACATGATTGCTCCTTCAAAAAGAGTTAATATTCATACTAAAAAAGGCGTATTGAAGGGTGTTTTTGGTTGGCCAGCCATTCACACACGGACAGCTGGGAAAGAAACCCAACCCACTATTGAAAATATTTGGATAGATTGTGGAGCTACTACTAAAAAAGAAGTAGAAGAAATGGGTATTCATGTGGGCTGTGTAGTAACCTATCCAGATGAATTTATGTTTTTAAATGAAAAATATTTTGTTTGCAGAGCATTAGATAATCGAATAGGTGGATTTATGATTGCTGAGGTTGCTCGCCTTCTTCAAGAAAATAAAAACAGTTTAGATTTCGGTTTGTATATAACAAATTCAGTTCAAGAAGAAATAGGATTACGTGGGGCAGAAATGATAGCAAATACTATAAAACCAAATGTAGCCATTGTAACAGATGTTACCCACGATACAACAACGCCTATGATTGATAAAAAGAAAGAAGGAGAACAAAAATGCGGTTCAGGACCTGTGATTTCTTATGCACCTGCAGTTCAAAATAATTTGCGAGAATTAATAATAAATGTAGCGGAAGAAAATAAACTTCCCTTTCAACGTGCAGCTTGTAGCCGATTCACAGGAACAGATACCGATGCTTTTGCTTACAGCAATGGCGGTGTGGCTTCTGCACTTATTTCATTGCCTTTACGTTATATGCACACTACGGTGGAAATGGTTCATAAAGATGATGTTGAAAATGTAATTAAATTAATATATCAAACCTTGAAAACCTTGAAAAATAATCAGGATTTTGGGTATTTTGAATAGACGACGGTCGAGAGTCTATGGTCGAGAGATTGAGACGATTTTTTAAGTTTTTATTAATTATAAATGGGAGATTCTATACCAATTTGAATTTAAAAATTGTCTAAAGCTGACCCTCTCCTTTGGAGAGGGGTTGGGGTGAGGTTAAAAACAAAAAACTAATTTATATGTCTAAATGGTATTAAACAATATTTAATTAATAATCATAACATTATAAAAATAGAAATAAATAAATTTTATTCGGGAGTTTATTTAAGTTTTAACTTTATTAAAAAAGATGAAAATTACTTTATAGGAAATTTACCATCATTAAATTTACAAGAAAAATTAATTAAAAATTTAGATGAAAAGTATTAGCATCTTGTAGTATAGGCTAAAAAAATTAAACGAAACAGATAAGCATTTGGCATAAATATAATTTCATTTATAAACAGTTACATGTCACCCAATTATAAACTATCTAGTATGGCATTTAAATTTGAAAATCTTAAAGTTTGGCAAATCGCATTTGAATTGTCGAATAAAATTCATTTTATTGCATTGGAATTTCCTAAAGTTGAACATTTTAATTTAACATCCCAATTAAAAAGAGCTTCTGATTCGGTAGTTTTAAATATTGTTGAAGGTAGCACAAGTCAATCTAATCCTGAATTTAAAAGATTTTTAAACTTCGCCTATCGTTCTTGCTTAGAAGTGGTTTCTTGTATTTTACTAGCAAAAGCAAGAAATTATATTTCAGAAGAAACAAAAATAGAATACTATAACAAATATGAAGTTTTATGTAAAATGATTACTTCTTTAAAAAAATCATTAGATTAAAAAATGAAAAATAACTTGGTAAATAAAACACAAAATACTGGCCTCTGGTCTATAGACTCTGGACAATTAAAAATCCTTGTAACAGGTGGCTTAGGATATATTGGCTCACATACCGTTGTGGAATTGATTCAAAATGGTTTTGAAGTTGAAATAATAGACGATTTATCAAATTCAAACCTACATGTTTTAGATGGAATTGAAAATATTACGAAAGTTAGACCTCTTTTTCATCAAATAGATTTAAAAGATAAAAAGGCTGTTCAAACTATTTTTTTAAATAAAAATTTTAGTGGGATTATACATTTTGCTGCATCAAAAGCGGTTGGTGAAAGCAATGAAAAACCATTGGAATATTATGAAAACAATATTTATGGGTTATTGAATTTACTAAATGCAATAAGAGATAATAATTGTAATAATCTTATTTTTAGTTCATCGTGTACCGTTTACGGACAAGCAGATTTTCTACCTATTGATGAAAATGCGACATTGAAAATGCCCGAAAGCGTATATGGAAAAACCAAGCAAATGGGTGAAATTATAATTCAAGATTTTGGAAAAGCAATGAATGTAAATTCAATTTTTTTACGCTATTTTAATCCCATTGGGGCACATAAATCTTTAGAAATTGGGGAATTACCTAATGGGATTCCAAATAATTTAATTCCTTTTGTAACACAAACCGCTTCAGGCATAAGAAAAAAATTGATGATTTTTGGAAATGATTACGATACTATTGATGGTACATGTATTCGTGATTATATTTATGTAGGCGATTTAGCCAATGCACATGTAAAAGCATTAAATAGACTTTTGGAAAACAAAAATGAGTTGCAAAATGAATGTTTTAACTTAGGAACTGGAAATGGAAATTCAGTTTTGGAAGTGGTAAGTGCGTTTGAAAAAGCAAACAATGTAAATGTTCCTTTTGAATTTGCTCCCAGAAGAAAAGGAGATATAGTATCAGCATGGGCAAACCCTAATTTAGCTAAAGAAAAATTGAATTGGGAAGCGAATACTCCTTTAGATGAATCATTACGAACATGTTGGGAATGGCAAAAGAAAATATCTTAAAAATGGCTAATTTCTTCAATTAAAAAATCTATCCATAATTCACTTTCATTCATACAAGGAATATAAATAAATTCTTCCCCTCCGGCAGCCATAAAATCCTCCTTTCCACGCATTTGCAATTCCTCCAAAGTTTCTAAACAATCCGAAACAAAAGCAGGAGCTACTACTGCAATTTTCTTTTTTCCTTTTTGTGGAAATTCTTCAAAAATTTTATCCGTTGCAGGCTTCAACCATGGGTCGTTTCCTAATCTTGATTGAAAAGATTGGTAAATTTTAGCTTTTGGAAGATCTAACTCTTGTCGCACCAATTCGGTAGTTTTATATGTTTGATGACGATAACAAGTGGAATGTGATGGCAAATCTTCTCCAAAACAACAATTCCCTAATTTACAAGTGCCATTTGGGTCTGTTTTTCGAATATGTCTTTCTGGTAAACCGTGATAAGAAAATAACAAGCAATCAAATTCTGATGGCAAATGTTCTTTAATAGATGTACTTAATGCCTTTATATAATTAGGTTTGTTGTAGAAAGGTTTGTTAAATTGTAATGTGATATTTGGATATAATTTTTGTTGAATATCTTTCGCCTTTTCTTCAACTGTTTTAGTGGAGCTCATCGCATAATGCGGATATAAAGAATAGACTAAAATTTCCGTAACTCCTTGGTTCACTAATTCTTTTATTCCATTTTTGATGGAAGGATTTCCATAACGCATGGCTAAAGCAACAGAAATATTGGTTTTTTGTTTCACTTTTTCAGCAACTCTTTTAGAAATGGTAACTAAAGGCGAACCTTCTTTCCACCATATTTGGCTATATGCTTCTGCAGATTTTTTGGGTCGAAAGGGTAGAATAATACACTCTATTAAAAATTTTCTGAGTAAATAAGGAACATCTATTACATATTCATCCATTAAAAATTCTCGCAAATATTTTCGTACATCTTTAACAGAGGTTGAATCGGGCGACCCTAAGTTTACTAATAAAATTCCTTTCATAAAAATTTAAGTATTGATTATCCTTTCATTGAAAAACAGCAATAATACTACCTGCTATTTTCGACAAATTTACATATTTTATCCACAATAATATTTGCCATTTTTTCATTGCTTTGTACACTCCAGCCTGCAATATGAGGTGTTAAAATTACATTATCAGACTGTTTAAGGTATTGTAAATCAGTATTATGATCTATATTTTCGAAGGATGATTGTTCATATTCCAATACATCCAAACATGCTCCGATTATTTTTCCTGATTTTAAATTTTCTATTACATCATTGGTTTTTACATTCTTTCCTCTTGCAGTATTCAATATATAAATATTTTTCTTAAAGTTATTAATAAATTCATTATCAATAATATAAAAAGTGTTTTCAGTTAAGGGTAAATGAATACTCAAAATATCAGTTTCGGCAAAAATTTGAACTAAAGAAACTTGTTTTGCATAATCATCGCCTACATTTTCTTCTATATCATAACAAATAACTTCAACACCAAAACCCTGAAGTCGCTTTGCGAAAGCTTTTCCCATATTTCCATATCCTAATAAGCCTACTGTTTTGCCCAATAATTCATCTCCTCGGTTTTCTTCCCGAAGCCAAATATTTTTCCGAACTTCTCGGTCTGAAATTCTGATTTTATGCATCAAACAAAGCAACATTCCTACTGCATGTTCTGCCAAAGAATCGGCATTCCCTTCAGGTGAATTAATGAGAAAAATATTTTTAGATTGAGCAAATTCACAGTCTATATTTTCCATCCCCGCTCCTACTCTTGCAATAAATTTTAAGTTTGTAGCTTTTTCAAGTAAATTTTCATCAATAGGAATTCGGCTTCGTAAAATTAAACCATCGTATTGAGAAATTATTGCCAAAATTTCATCATAAGAACTAAGATAATCTTCCTCAACTTCAAAAGATTTTTTTCTTAAATTTTCATTTAATTTAGGATGATTTTTATCTATGGAAAGGATTTTCATAAAATTTTATTAAAACGTAAAAGTAATATTTTTTTGATTGACTATATTTGTCAAGATTTAAAAAAAAAATAAAT
>Ga0316612_1000125_pt1 | contig 28752 bp, 20 predicted proteins | sample MIS2016226_MG_FD_207676 | JGI IMG/M metagenome (GOLD analysis project Ga0316612, IMG submission 207676) | Microbial mat bacterial communities from Middle Island sinkhole, Lake Huron, Michigan, United States - MIS.2016.226 | ecosystem: Environmental > Aquatic > Freshwater > Lake > Sediment... | reverse complement strand
TTTTTTCAATTGAATAACGGAAAAATAGTAACCTTGCTCCACTTTGACAAAGAAAGTTGTGGTACTATGGTTAGGGACAACAATGGTTTTGACAACCGACTTTTAGTGGGAAATTTTATGTTTTTAAAAGGTTCTTTCGAAGATTTGAAAAGTTCTCCGGTCAATTTAATGCGAATAAAATATTTGACCGATTTAGAAGATTATGTTTTCCGAAAAGAATTTACCTCTGAAATGGATAATAAAGCCTATCATCCTGAAACTTATTTTATCAATTATTTGCACTGCGTTGAATAATTAATCGCATTTCCATTTGGTGTTTGAAACTTTATCGTTTAAAGCAGATTTCAAATTATAATGCCACCATTCTGAATCAAATGAGTTAAAACCATATTTTAACATTGTAGTTTTCAATAATTCTCTGTTGGATTTAATTTCCTGCGAAAGATTTTGATAATTATGACTGGCTTCAATTCCGAAAAAGTCGAAAGTAGTTCCCATATTAAGTTCAATTCCATTGGCATCGACCAAAGTAATATCGACGGCACCTCCTCTATTGTGAATGGAACCTTTGCTCGGATTGGCTACATACTCGGGATTTGGAACTATTTTCCACATTCGTTTTTGAATATCTAATGGTCGATAACAATCGAATATTTTGATTTTGTAACCCTTTTTCATCAATTCTAAATTGGTTTCTATCAATGCTTTGACGGTTTTCAATCTCAAAAAACATTCGGCACAATCATACACTTTTGCCTTCAAAAAATTGTCCGAAGTGGCATATTTCATATCATAAACAAAATCTTTGCTATAGTCTTTCAAGTTGACAAATGTGGTATCATTCAAGGTTTCTTGATTTTTAATATCATTTACAATTTGAGATTTACAGGAAAATAAACTCAGAATTGTACATAAAAGAAAGACGGATTTGATATAGGAGGTCATAATTTTTATTTTGGTTAAAAATAGAAAAAATTATCTTTCATGGACACATAGATTTTGTTTGTGTCAACGATTGTATCAAAAATCCTTTCAGATACTGAATCGGGTGTACAACAAATTGCATTTTAAAAACTTTTGCCTTAAGTACCAACGGTTGAAACCGTTGGTGCTTTAAAAGTGTAATTTGTCGTGCACCCAAATATTCTTATCTATCAGATACTGAATAATTACTATTTTAATAGTATCAGAGCTTAAAATAAAATCGAAGTCAATTTATATTTTGCTATTCATTTGATTGTTAACTAATTTAAAATAGCATAAAAAAACATTAAAAAAAAGGGGTAATTTATTTGTGATATACAGATTAGAAAGTTACATTTGCAACCGCTTAAAAGCGATATAAGTTCTTATAATGGAGAGTTGCCTGAGTGGCCGAAAGGACATGTTTGCTAAACATGCGTATGGGAAACTGTACCAAGGGTTCGAATCCCTTACTCTCCGCTTTTGTAAACTTCGGGGTGTAGCGTAGCTCGGTTATCGCGCCTGCTTTGGGAGCAGGAGGTCGCAGGTTCGAATCCTGCCACCCCGACTTTTTGTATTTTATTCTTTTAAATAGCTAATTTTAACAATTAATGGACGCATAGCTCAGCTGGATAGAGCACCTGCCTTCTAAGCAGGCGGTCGAAGGTTCGAATCCTTCTGCGTTCACAAAAACCACTCAAGAGAGTGGTTTTTTTGTTTCTATTTTACATCCAAAAGATTTATAATAACGAAATCATGAATAAAATCAAAATTGTAATTTGCTATTTACTCAAAATGATTAAATTCGCAATTTAAACATTGAATTCAACTATCATGAACCAAAAAGTCGTTATCGTTTCTGCAGTCAGAACTCCAATAGGAAGTTTTATGGGGGGATTGTCAACCGTTTCTGCACCAAAATTAGGTGCAATAGCCATCAAAGGTGCATTAGATAGAATCCAATTGGATGTGAATTTAGTGGACGAAGTTTTTATGGGCAATGTCATTCAAGCTGGAGTAGGTCAAGCTCCTGCAAGGCAAGCAGCCCTTTTTGCTGGTTTGCCCAATTCTGGTATTTGTACCACTGTCAATAAAGTTTGTGCCTCGGGAATGAAATCTGTGATGTTGGGCGCACAAGCAATCCAATGTGGGGATGCCGAAATTGTCGTCACTGGCGGAATGGAGAATATGAGTTTGATTCCACATTATGTGCATTTAAGAAATGGCTATAAATTTGGCCCAGCCACAATGGTTGACGGATTGCAGAAAGACGGACTCACTGATGCTTACGACAACAACGCTATGGGAGTTTGTGCCGATTTATGTGCTACAGAATATAATATTAGTCGTGAAGACCAAGATGCCTTCGCTATTCAATCCTATAATCGTTCAGCGAAAGCTTGGGAAGCTGGAAAATTTGACAACGAAATTGTTCCTGTAGCGGTTCCGCAAAGAAAAGGAGACCCAATAATAATTTCAAAAGACGAAGAATTTACGAATGTTACTTTGGATAAAATTCCATCGTTAAATGCGGTTTTTACCAAAGAGGGAACAGTGACTGCTGCCAATGCCTCTACCATAAATGATGGCGCTGCTGCTATGGTATTGATGAGCGAAGAAAAAGCAATTTCCTTAGGATTAAAACCTTTGGCTTACATAAAAAGTTATGCCGATGCCGCTCAAGAACCTAAATGGTTTACTACAACGCCAGCATTAGCAGTCAATAAAGCTTTAAAAAAAGCCAATTTAACTGTTGAAGATGTAGATTATTTTGAATTTAATGAGGCATTTTCCGTTGTGGGTTTAGCCAATGCAAAAATTCTTGGAATAAATAATACGAAATTGAATGTCAACGGCGGTGCAGTTTCTTTAGGTCATCCACTGGGTTGTTCGGGAGCACGAATTATAGTAACATTACTCAATGTTTTAGAACAAAACAAAGCTAAAATTGGAGTTGCAGCAATCTGTAATGGTGGTGGTGGAGCTTCGGCAATTGTTATTGAAAGAATTTAAAAATCAATTAAAAATCACGAATTAAAAATTAAAAATTTAACTCGTATTCATTTATTTTATAGAAATTCATATTAATTTTTAATTACTTTGCCTTTTCGAGAAAAGCTCTATGGGCGTAATTTTAATTCTCAATTTTTAATTTTTAATTCGTAATTTTTAATTGTAAAAAATGTTCGGAATTTGTAATCTATCTATAATCCCACTTCGAATTGAACCTAGTGACAGAAGTGAAATTGTTTCTCAAGTTTTGTTTGGCGAACATTTTGAAATCTTGGAACAGTTGAAGCAATGGTCAAAAATTAAGCTACAATTCGACGATTATGAAGGTTGGGTAGATTCTAAGCAATATCAAATTATTTCCAAATCAGAATTTAAGCTATTGTCTGAAGATGTGATTGTTTTAAATGCTGATTTATTAGAATATATTACAGGTTCTAACAATTTGTTACTTCCTATTCCACTTGGTTCTTCTTTGTCGTTCTTGAATCATAGCGACATCAATACTTCAAATTTTAATTTTGAGGGAACAAAAATAAGCGGCATAAAGCAAAAAAATGACATCCTAAACACTGCTTTTATGTACCTTAACGCTCCTTATCTATGGGGCGGAAAAACGCCTTTTGGTATTGACTGCTCGGGTTTTACACAAATGGTTTACAAACTCAATGGTTACAAATTATTGCGTGATGCTTCTCAACAAGCCTTACAGGGCGAATCGCTAAGTTTTATAGAAGAAAGCGAGCCAGGAGATTTGGCTTTTTTTGACAATGAGGAAGGAAATATTATTCACGTTGGAATCATTATGGAAGATAACTATATCATTCACGCCAGCGGAAAAGTAAGAATTGACCGCCTCGACCATCTTGGAATATACAATTCCGAAGCCAACAGACATACACACAAACTTCGAGTCATTAAAAAAATTATATAAAAAAAACCGTTTCAGTTTTAGAATTGAAACGGTTTTTTTTGAACTATATTGATTTATTTTTGTTCCATCACTTTAATTTTTTCCTTTAATTCTTTGTATTCGGTATTCATTTCTAAAGCGTGATAAACATTTGAAAGGGTTTTGGCAACATCAATATTCATTGAATCCAACTCATAAGCTTTTTTGAGATAAGGGATAGTACTTTTGAACAAATCTTCTCTTTTGGTTTTCAATACATTATAACGCTTCATATCCTTGTCAGAAGTTCCTAATTTATTCATTTCATCAATCAAGGGTTTCTCGTCTTCTAGTTTCAAAGCAGCCAAATTAATATATGCATTTGTATATTTAGGATCAATTTCAATTACTCTGGTGTAATGCTTCTCAGCGTCAGCAGGATTTTTTGCATTGGCGCTAAGCACTCCCAAATTGAAAACTAAATCGGCATCGTTTGGATTTTTTTCTAAAGCTTCGGCCACTAATTTTTTGTAAGTATCGAAATCTTTTGTTTCCAAATACAAATTAGCCTCTGTTAAAAGTAATGAATTATCCTCTGGATTTGCTTTTCTTGCATCGGCAACTGCTTTTTTAGCCTCTTCGATTTTACCGTCTTGAACTAAAATTAAAGCAATATTTTTGTAAATTTCTCCTCTTTTTGAAGGAATTGTTTCTGTTTTTGGTTTTTCGTGAGTGCCAATTTTTACAGCCAAATCTCTTTCTTTTGCGGAATTAAATGCAACTTCTTCATTGGATATTTTACTAGTTGCCAAATAACTAGTCCCTTTCCCTGAATAATTCAACGTTTTCAAGTCATAATATAATTTTAGAGCAGAGGCATAATCTTTTGCATTCACATAAGTTGAAGCTGCATAATATAAATTGATAGTGTCTTTTTTGTCTAACAAATAGGCATCATAAATTTTTTGAGCTCCTTTTTTATTTCCAGCAATTTTTATTTCCTCTTCACAATTTTTTAAATCCTTTCTTTTTTTCTCTATTAAATCCTCATAATCTTTTTGATTATTTGCATTTAAAGTCAATTTATAATCCTCTAACACCTTTTTTTGAGATGTTATACACTCTAATATTTTATCATCTGTTTTTGTGTCAGCAATAGCACTATTTAATAATTTGAATTTAATATCAATTATTGAAGTTGAGGCTTGAGCTGAATATTTATCCTTACCAGATGCTTTTTCTGCCGCTAATAAATCTTGATAGGATTTTGCTGCTATGGTTAAATTTTTTCCTTCTTCTACTTTTTTATTGGCTAGTTCCAAATGGGCATTTCCGTTGACAAAATAAAAGTGGGCTTTTTCAGCATCAGCTGCAGTAGCAATTAATGACTGAGCTCCATTCAAAATAGTTATTGCCTCATGTGGATTGCCTCCTTTTAATGCTTTTTCAGCAGCTTTTATTTGATCTTTTTGAGCAAAAGTAGCTACTGATATCAATAATGCTGACGCTAGTATTACATATTTACTTTTCATAACATTCTAGTTTTATTAAATTTATTTATTTTTTATTGTTTGTATTCATTTAAGCTTCATCATCCGATTCATCTTCATCCTCGGATTCATCTTGGTCATCTTCCTCTACAACATCATCATCTTCGTCATCGTCTTCAGTAACTTCGTCTTCAAGAACTTCAAGAACGGGTTTCACTCTTTCAATGGCTTCGGTTTCAATGATATTTCCGTCTTCGTCAACCACAACTTCGGCAACATCGTCTTTCATCACTTTGGTTACAGCAGCAATCGAATCGTTTCCTTTCAGATTAATCAATTTAACCCCTTGAGTAGCACGACCCATAACCCTCAAATCTTCGACAGCCATTCTGATGGTTAAACCCGATTTGTTGATAATCATCAAATCGTCAGCATCGGTTACATTACTAATCGAAATTAGGTTTCCAGTTTTTTCAGTGATATTCAAAGTTTTTACTCCTTTTCCACCACGATTCGTGATTCTATAAACGTCTTCGCCATCTTCGTCCACTAATTTGGTTCGTTTTCCATATCCGTTCTCAGTAACTACTAAAATCTGGGTATCATTGATATTATCTTTATCTACAGTAACCATTCCAATTACTTCATCAGTGTCATCTTTTAGGGTAATTCCTCGAACTCCAGAAGCCGTTCTTCCCATCGGACGGGTTTTGGTTTCCTCGAAACGAACTAATTTACCTGATTTTACAGCCAAAATAATTTGACTTTCTCCGTTGGTTAATTTAGCTTCCAATAACTCATCGCCTTCCTTGATTGTGATTGCGGCAAGCCCATTGGCTCTTGGTTTAGAATATTTCGCTAAAGAGGTTTTCTTAACCTGACCTTTTTTGGTTACCATCACAAGATTATGACTGTTGATATAATCTAGATCTTTTAAATCTTGAGTACATATAAATGCTTTTACTTTATCATCGCTTTCGATGTTAACCAAGTTTTGGATTGCTCTTCCTTTGGCGGTTTTGCTTCCTTCTGGAATTTCATAAACCCGCATCCAGAAACATTTTCCTTTTTGGGTAAAGAACATCATATATTGATGATTGGTCGCCACAAACATATTCTCGAGGAAATCTTGATCACGTGTTCCTGCACTTTTTTGACCTACTCCACCTCTATTTTGAGTTTTGTATTCCGATAAATTGGTACGCTTGATGTAACCTGCGTGCGAAATGGTAATGACCACATTTTCATCGGCAATCAAATCTTCGATACTCACATCTCCACCTGAATATTCAATCAATGAACGACGTTCATCTCCATATTTATCACGAATTTCAACCAATTCTTCTTTGATTAAAGCAGTTCTCAAATTAACATCTTCTAATAAAGCCTTTAAATGCTCTATTAATTTCATAATTTCTTCATATTCCGCTCTCAATTTATCTTGCTCTAAACCAGTCAATTGACGCAAACGCATTTCAACAATGGCACGAGATTGAATGTCAGTTAAATTGAATCTTTCGATTAATTTATCTCTAGCCTCTTCGGCATTTTTCGAAGCTTTGATGAGTGCAATTACTTCGTCAATATTGTCCGAGGCAATAATTAATCCTTCAAGAATATGGGCTCTTTCTTCTGCTTTTCGCAATTCAAATTGTGTTCTTCGCACAACTACATCGTGACGGTGTTCTACAAAATAATGAATCATATCTTTTAGATTCAACATTTGCGGACGACCTTTTACCAAGGCGATATTATTGACACTGAAAGAAGATTGTAATTGTGTGAATTTGTAAAGCGTATTCAAAACTACATTAGGCGTGGCATCACGTTTCAAGATATAAACGATTCGCATCCCATTTCTATCCGATTCATCACGAATATTAACAATTCCCTCAATTTTTTTATCATTAACCAAATCAGCGGTACGCTTAATCATATCTGCTTTATTGACTTGGTATGGAATTTCGGTAACGATGATACATTCTCTACCATCCACTTCTTCAAAACCAACTTTGGCACGCATTACAATTCGTCCACGACCTGTTTTAAAGGCTTCACGAACGCCTTCGTAACCATATATTATTCCTCCCGTTGGAAAATCTGGTGCTTTGATATGTGTCATCAATTCGTCAATTTCTATATCGTTATTATCAATGAAAGCTAAAGTTCCGTTGATTACCTCGGTAAGATTGTGAGGAGGCATATTGGTTGCCATTCCCACAGCAATTCCCGTTGCTCCGTTTATTAATAAAGTCGGAACCCTGGTAGGCATTACTTTTGGCTCATATAAAGTATCATCGAAATTCAATTGAAAATCGACGGTTTCTTTTTCGATATCGGCCATAATTTCTTCCGAAATTTTACGCATTCTGGCCTCGGTATATCGCATTGCGGCAGGACTATCGCCATCGACTGAACCAAAGTTACCTTGACCATCGACCAATAAATAGCGTAAACTCCACTCTTGGGCCATACGAACCATCGCATCATAAACCGAAGTATCTCCGTGAGGGTGATACTTACCTAAAACTTCTCCGACAATTCTCGCCGATTTTTTATGGGCAGATTTTGAAGTTACTCCTAAATCATACATTCCGTAAAGTACTCTTCGATGCACTGGTTTCAAGCCATCTCTAACATCAGGAAGTGCTCTTGACACAATTACCGACATCGAATAATCGATGTAAGCTGATTTCATTTCATCTTCAATGTTAATAGGAATTAACCTTTCTCCTTCAGACATAAGTTGTTATATTTAATAAATTTAATTTAATTTCAAACGTGCTAATATACGTCATTCCGATGTTTTTATGCAAACAATTCTATTCTAATTTCAATGATTTATTAACAAAATAAACTTTATTTTTAGTTAATAAATTATGTGAGATTTAACATTTTTTTGTTCATTTTTTTGTCAATTAGCCAACACAATCTTTTATAAGGTATGATTTTTGGTTTTCAAAGACCAATTCACTATTTTTACATTAGAAATACAAAATAATATGGATGATAATTTTTCGCCAAGAGTAAAAGATGTTATTACTTATAGCAAAGAAGAAGCCTTGCGTTTGGGGCACGATTTTATTGGTACTGAACATCTTATGCTTGGTATTTTGAGAGATGGCAACGGCAAAGCAATTAATATTTTAAACAATTTATCGGTTGATTTAAGTCAATTACGCAGAAAAGTGGAAGTGCTTAGTCCAGCAAGTCCAATAATGGAAATTAACAACGATAAAAAAAATCTACACCTGACACGACAAGCAGAACGGGCTTTGAAAACCACTTTTCTTGAAGCAAAAGTCTTTCACAGCACCTCAATTAGCACCGCACATTTACTATTGTGTATCCTGAGAAATGAAAATGATCCCACAACCAAGCTACTGAATAAACTCAATATTGATTATGATGTAGCCAAAGAACAATATCTAAATATGACACCATCCGAAGAAAATTTTATTGAAAACTTGCCAAAAAACGACGCTTATAACGACGATTCGGGACAAGATGACAGTCTAAAAGAAGGGACTTTTAACAATCCTGCCAATAAATCCAACAAAAAATCGAAGACTCCAGTTTTAGATAATTTTGGAAGAGATTTAACCGAAATGGCCGAAGAAGGAAAATTAGACCCCGTTGTTGGACGAGAAAAAGAAATTGAACGTGTTTCTCAAATTTTAAGCCGTCGAAAAAAGAACAATCCGCTGCTTATTGGAGAACCTGGAGTTGGAAAATCTGCCATTGCCGAAGGTTTGGCATTGCGTATTATCCAAAAGAAAGTGTCTAGAATATTGTTCAACAAGAGAGTAGTTACCCTTGATTTGGCGAGCCTTGTGGCTGGCACAAAATACCGTGGGCAATTTGAAGAGCGAATGAAAGCAGTGATGAACGAATTGGAAAAAAATGATGACATCATTCTTTTTATTGACGAAATTCACACTATTGTTGGTGCTGGAGGAGCAACAGGTTCGCTTGATGCTTCCAATATGTTCAAACCCGCTTTAGCTAGAGGCGAAATTCAATGTATTGGTGCCACAACCTTGGACGAATACCGTCAATATATTGAAAAAGATGGAGCATTGGAAAGACGTTTCCAAAAAGTAATTGTAGAACCAACAACTGTTGAAGAAACGATTACCATCTTAAACAACATCAAAGACAAATATGAAGATCATCACAATGTTACTTTCAGTCAAGAAGCTATTGAAGCTTGTGTGAAACTTACTAATAGATATATGTCTGAGCGTTTCTTGCCAGACAAAGCCATCGATGCATTGGACGAAGCAGGTTCCAGAGTTCATATTACCAATATTGAAGTTCCAGCACAAATTTTGGAACTTGAAAAACAATTGGAAGATGTTCGCGAATTGAAAAATGCGGTGGTCAAAAGACAGAAATATGAGGAAGCAGCCAAACTTCGTGATGACGAAAAACGTCTCGAAAAAGATTTGGCAATAGCACAAGAACAATGGGAAGAAGATTCCAAAAACAATAGAATTGAAGTAACTGAAGACAATGTTGCCGATGTGGTTTCGATGATGACTGGAATTCCTGTAAATAGAATTGCCCAAACGGAGAGTAACAAACTAGCCATTTTACCAGAACTCATTGGCGATAATGTAATTGGGCAAAAAGAAGCTGTGATGAAAATTTCTCGAGCTATTCAAAGAAATCGTGCTGGACTTAAAGATCCCAATCGACCTATTGGTTCGTTCATTTTCCTTGGTCAAACTGGGGTCGGAAAAACCCAATTGGCCAAAGTTTTAGCCAGAGAATTATTCGATTCTGAAGACGCATTAATCCGAATTGATATGAGCGAGTATATGGAAAAATTCGCTATTTCGAGATTAATCGGTGCACCTCCGGGCTATGTGGGTTATGAAGAAGGCGGACAATTGACCGAAAAAGTGCGTCGCAAACCATATTGCGTAGTGCTTTTGGACGAAATAGAAAAAGCCCATCCTGATGTTTTCAATATGATGTTGCAAGTTTTGGATGATGGTTATTTAACCGATAGTTTGGGACGAAAAATCGATTTCAAAAATACTATTATCATTATGACTTCAAATGTTGGTGCAAGACAATTGAAGGATTTTGGACAAGGTGTTGGTTTTGGAACTGCTGCCAAAATAGCTCAAGCCGATGATAATTCGAAAAGTATTATCGAAAATGCCTTGAAGAAAACATTTGCTCCCGAATTCTTGAATAGAATTGATGATGTAATTGTGTTTAATGCTTTAGAAAAAGAAGACATCAATTTGATTATTGAAATTGAATTGAAAAAATTATATGCTCGCATCAAAGATTTGGGTTATGAATTAATACTTTCAGCCAAAGCCAAAGCCTTTATTGCCGAAAAAGGTTTTGACAGACAATTTGGAGCTAGACCACTAAAAAGAGCCATACAAAAATATGTTGAAGATGCACTTGCCGAAGAAATTATCACTTCAAAAGTAGGAGCTGGCGATGAGATTTATATGGATATTGAAGATGAAACTTCGCAAGAATTATCCGTTAAAATTCTAAAAGCTGGAGAGCCAACAAGTTAAAATTTACAACTGAAAGTTTTCAAGCCACGAATTACATAATTTTCACGAATTAATTTGTGAAAATTATGTAATATGTGGCTGTTTTTTTTTGTGAAGTTACTTAGCATCCCACTGATTTAACCGTAATTTAACATCCTAAGTTCATTTATCGCTATATTTACATTGATTTAAGTTGACCTTATAAAACTCATTTATGTTACAAAGCAAAATCATTTTAGGCAGTGAAGAATGGTGTACACTTCCTGAATTAGGAATTCCATCCATTAAAGCAAGGGTCGATTCTGGTGCAAAGACTTCTGCTCTTCACGCCAAAAACATTGCGCCATTTATTAAAGAAGACCACAATTGGGTCAAATTTGACATCAATCCCATTCAAAATAATGTCAAAACCATTATCCACTGCGAAGCACCATTAGTCGATAAAAGAATTGTTAAAAGTTCGAGTGGATTTAGGGAACAACGTTATGTCATTCAAACTGCATTAGAAATTGGAAATTCAAAATGGGTAATCGAAATGACCCTAACCAATCGAGATTCAATGGGTTTCCGTATGTTATTGGGTCGTGAAGCAATGAGCGGAAGGGTTCTAGTGGATCCTGAACAACAATATCTTTTAGGTCAAACTAGCACTGATAATTTAAAAGAGGTTTATAAAAATGCGGTTAAAAAAAGTTCGGGTTTGCGCATCGGCCTATTGGCAAGCAATCCTGAATTGTACAGCAACAAACGCATTATGGAAGCCGGCGAAATGCGGGGACACGAAATGCACTTTTTGAACATCAAGGAATGCTATATGAAACTCGATGCCAAAACTCCCGAAATTCATTATCGTGGTGGTATAATTTTAAATCAATTTGATGCGATAATTCCAAGAATACGTCCAAGCATTACCTTTTATGGCTGCGCCTTGACTCGACAATTCGAGGCTTTAAACGTTTTTTGTTTGAATTCATCGACTGCGATTACCCAATCTCGAGATAAATTATTCTCCTTACAATTGCTTTTACAAAGCGGAATTGATATTCCGACAACGGGTTTTGCCAACTCCCCTTTGGATACTAATGATTTAATTAAAATGGTAGGCGGAACACCCTTAATCGTAAAATTACTCGAAGGCACTCAGGGAAAAGGAGTTGTTTTGGCCGAAACCAAAAAAGCAGCAGAAAGCGTAATTAATGCTTTCAAAAGTTTGAATGCCAATATATTAGTTCAGGAATTCATCAAAGAAGCCAACGGAAAAGATTTGCGATTGTTTGTCGTTGACGGAAAAGTTGTGGCCACCATTCAGAGAGAAGCGATGCCGGGCGAATTCCGAGCCAACATTCATTTGGGAGGAACGGCCTCAGTAATAAAACCCACTCCCGAAGAGAAAAAAATTGCCATTCGTGCCACCAAAGCAATGGATTTGAAAGTTGCAGGTGTTGATATCATTCGCTCTACAAAAGGCCCATTATTGCTCGAAGTGAATTCCTCTCCGGGATTAGAAGGAATTGAAGGTGCTACCAATAAAGACATTGCGGGCGAAATGATTTTGGCTATCGAAAAGAATTTTAAATTAAAATAATTTGTTGTCAGATTATTGACTCCTTTCTAACATTGCCCACTCCCGATAATTTTCGTAATCAACCGTGGGATGCGAATCAATAAAAAAATCCAACGGTCAAAACCATTCGCTTTGGTTATGGTAAATTTAAAAAAAAAAAAAAATCGGTTATTTAGGTTTACAACCGACTCAAAAAACGGTTTGTTTTAACTAAAATTATTGACTTGCGTGATTATTTTACTGTATAAAAGTTCTTCATCTATGGGTTTTGAAATATAATCGTTCATACCCACTTTTTTAGATTTTTCTATATCTATTGTAGTAACATCGGCAGTTAGAGCAATAATTGGAATGGAAAGTTTCATCGTATTTCTGATATAATCTGTGGCTTCAAAACCATTCATTTCGGGCATTTGCAAATCCATTAGAATAATATCATAACGAGATTCTTTCAATTTTTCTAAGACAATTTTTCCGTTGTCTGCAATTTCACATTCAAACCCAAAATCAGTCAAAATAATTTTTATCAGCATTTGATTTAGGGCAATATCCTCTGCAACAAGGACATTGATTTTTTTTGTTTCATTTTCGGTTTTCATAATTAAAGTAGGCGTAGCAGGAATTGTTTCATTGGTTTTAGAGAAATTCAATTGAAAACCAAAAGTCGATCCTTCGCCCACTTTACTTTTTACAAAAAGTGATCCACCCTGTAATTCCACTAATTGTTTTACAATGGAAAGTCCAAGTCCGGTGCCGCCATATTCTTTAGAAATTTCATCGGATGCTTGTTCAAAATTATTAAAAATGTGACTTAACCTGCTTTCAGGAATTCCTATGCCCGTATCACTGACTAAAAATTCTAAAACTATTTCTTTATCGTCCTCATTTACAACTTGAATATGCATATTTATTTTACCTTGGGGCGTAAATTTTATGGCATTACTGATTAAATTTAAAATTATTTGTCTCAAGCGAACCGCATCTCCAAGTAAGGTTTTAGGAATAGTATCATCATACGTTTTTGTAAATTCAAGATTGTTTTCTTGACATTTTAGTTCTAATAAACTAAAAATATCCAAAATAGTTTCTTCTAAACTAAAAGTTTTCTTGGCAAATACCATTTTTCCAGCATCTACTTTGGCTAAATCAAGAATGTCATTAATCAATACAATCAGGGATTCGCCCGATTTTTTGATGGCATCAATATATTCTCTTTGTTTCCCGTCTAAATCTGTTTTTAGAATCACATTGGTAAACCCCGCAATCGAATTCATCGGTGTCCGAATCTCGTGGCTCATATTCGATAAAAATTGTTGTTTGAATTTCAAGGCTTCTTCTGCTACTTCTGTTTTATGTTCGGCAATACTTTTAGCAGCAATCAATTCTTCTTTTAAATTATGATGATCGGTAACTTCATAAGCAATAATGGTAATTCCCGAAATAGACTCATCGGTTTCGAGATAAGGTTGGTAAACAAAATTAAAATAAACATCCTCTAATTTGTTATTGCGCATTATTGGAATAAGAAATTCATAGCCTTCAAATGGAATTCCAGAAGTGAATACTTCGTCCATTATTTTTGGTATTTTTCCGTCATTTAATTCAGGTAAAATTTCCAAAATTGGCCTGCCTTCAACATCATTTCCTTTTCCCCAAATTTCTTTTATGCTATCATTGGCTAGAGTAACTATCTTATCTTTTCCTTTCATAATAGCAAAGGCAAATGGAGATTGCATTAGCATCATATTGTATCTTTTATTGCTGTCCTCAATAAGTTTTATTGCCTTTTTCTCAATTTCTAATTGTCTTTCTAACTCTCTTTTTTCTTTCTCTTTCAGTTCTGTAGATAATCGTCTAATTTCAGTAATATCCACAATTGTGAGTACAATGAGTTCTTCATTATAGCTTTGTTGCAGGATTTTATGAGCATTGAGCACCAAAATTTTTATACCTATTTCGGGAAAAGAATGTTCTACTTCATAATCATAAAAACTATTATTCTTTTGAACAATTTCTTCCAATAATTCTCGAAGTCTTGGAATATTCCATTGATTATTGCCCAATTTGTACAATGATTTTCCAATACATTCGGCTTCAGAAACTTGGAACGTTTTATAAAAAGATTTGTTGGCCGATTTAATTTTAATGTTTTTATCCAATATCAAAACGGGTTCGTGAACAGTCGTGAGAATGGCTTCATTATAATTATTCAATTCCTCAACTTGTTGAATTCGAGCGTGCAATTCTTGATTGCTTGTAGTCAATTCTTCATTGGTCGATTCTATCTCTTCCTTGGATGTTTCCAATTCCTCGTTCAAACTTTGTAATTCTTCGTTACTCGAAACAATTTCTTCGTTGGCACTTTGCAATTCCTCATTCGCCGCTTCCTGATCGTGGGTTATGGTTCCCATATCGGCTCGAGCCGAAGTCAATTCTTCTTCTAATTTTTTGATGCGATTATCTTTGGCAATCGAATTTTTTTGGTGGGCTTTTTTAGGATCAACCTCAGATTCAATTTGTCTATGTCCTGAAAAAATAACTATTAACAAAGGTTCCTCGCTTTCTATTGCAAGCGGAACAACTTCGATGTTAACGATTTGAATAGTATTGTCTTTCAAATCCCGATTCATTTCTATACCAATTTTTTGGACGACTTGTTTGGTTTTGATAGCATGATGGATGGCATTCCGCAGTTCAAAAGTAATTTCTATTGGTACCATTTTCAAAATATTGAAACTGGCTTTTCCTGGCAAATGTCTCAGATATAATGCTGTAGAACCTCTAAATTGAAGAATTTCTAAATCGTAATTGATAATAACACTAGCCGGAACATGGTTTTCCAACAATACTTCATCAAAAGCTTGACTAAGATTTATGCTTGTGGAAAGTGTTGTTTTTTTGAGAGATATGTTTGGATTACTGTTTTTATCAGGCATAGTTATGAGGGTATTGCGTGAACTTAAATTTGGAATTGAACGCACTGTGGAATTTTTTTTTCGAGAATAAAACTTAAATTTTTTATCAATTGTTGAAAATAACTGAGCCGATGTCCCAATAGTTTCCGATTTTCCAAGCATTAAATAACCACCATCATTTAGTGCATAATGAAAAGTGGCTATTGCTTTATTCTGTGCCGATATATCCAAATAAATCAGCATATTTCTGCAACTGATGAAATCCATTCGGGAAAAAGGAGGGTCATTTAAAATATTGTGATGAGCAAAAACACATACATCTCGAAGCGATTTTGTAATGCGGTATTTGTTTTTGACTTTGGTAAAAAAATTGGCTAATTGTTCAGAACTTACTTTTGAAAGTTGTGCAACAGAATATTCACCTATTCTGGCAGTATTGATGGCTTCTGCACTTAAATCTGAAGCAAAAATTTGAAAAGGAATATTCAGTATGGTTTCTTCTTGTAATTCAAATAAAAGCATGGCAATAGAGTAAACTTCTTCGCCTGTTGCACAAGCTGCCACCCAAATTCGAAGCGTTTCCCCTGTTGCTTTTGATTTTATTAAATTAGGTAAAATAGTACTTTTCAAAAGTAAAAAAGTATCGGTATCCCTAAAAAAAGAAGTGACATTTATCAGCAAATCTTGATAAAGCAAATCCAATTCAGTTGCATCTAATGCCAGTAATTCGCTGTATTGTTTTAAAGTTCTCGATTTATTAATGAGCATTCTTCTTTGTATTCGCCTATTGATAGTATTCATTTTATAATGACGAAAATCTACATTTTTTTGGCGAAGCAAATACTGGACAATTTTTTTTAAATCGGGATTATTTGAGTCAAAATCTATGGTAAGATCTTTTTTGATTGGTTTTCTGGCTCCCAAAGGATTTTTGCATATTCGAGACAATTCGATTCCAATTTGTTTTGGCGACATGATATAATCGACCATACCATCAGCAATAGCGGAATTGGGCATACTGGCAAATCTCGCAGAATCATCTTGAGCAAAAGTGATTCCACCAGCCAATTTTATATCCCGCAAACCAATAGTCCCATCGTGAGCACTACCAGATAACACTACACCAATAACGTTTTCTTTGTGTGTTTCTGCCAAAGAGGAAAACAGAATATCAATTGAAATTGCGGGACCAGCTTTTGTTCTAGGAATTAATTTGATATGACCATCGGTAACCTCAATCCCTTTGTTATAGGGAATCACATAGACATTATTGGGAATTAATTTTTCCATATCATCAATGTCCTGAACTTGCATTTGGGTTGTTTTTGATAAAATGGAAGTAAGCATACTTTTATGATCAGGACTCAAATGCTGTACATAAATAAACGCCATACCCGTTGTGGGCGATAGATTCTTGAACAATTGAGTGATAGCTTCAAGTCCGCCAGCCGAGGCTCCAATGGCAACCACGGTAAACGGATTATTTCTTTCAATAGGAATATTTTTTTGTGATGACAAAGAAGTTTCTATCTCATCATCGGGAAGTTTAGTAGGAAGCGGGGGACTTTTTATGGAGGAATTTGATTTCATTTCACCAGTCTTTTTTGGATTAGGTTTAAGTAGTACTTTAATAACCACTCCTTTTAACAGGTGCTTTTCTATACAAATATAGTTAAACTAAGTTTGTAAATTTAAAAATCATATTTTATTATCGATAAAATTAGTCAAAATAGCTAACTTATTTAAAACAATATATATAGAAAATAATTTATCTAAATTAACTTACAATGCAATCAACCAAAGGTTAACCAAGTTTACATTTTAAAACTCCTCAACCGCAATGAATTCATAATTACCGAAACCGAACTAAAACTCATCGCAGCCGCTGCTATCATTGGCGAAAGCAAAATTCCAAAAACGGGATACAACATTCCCGAAGCTACCGAAATTCCCAAAACATTGTAAATAAACGCAAAAAACAAATTCTGTTTGATGTTTCGCATTACCGCCTGACTCAGGTTTTTGGCTTTGACAATGCCTTGCAAATCGCCTTTGACCAAAGTAATTTTGGCACTTTCAATCGCCACATCTGTTCCTGTTCCCATAGCAATTCCGATGTCGGCTTGCGCCAATGCAGGAGCGTCGTTGATGCCATCGCCTGCCATAGCAACGATTTTTCCTTCGGATTGTAAGCGTTTAATTTCCTTCAATTTGTCTTCGGGTAAACAATTGGAAATAAAACGAGTTAAATGCAATTCGTCGGCGACGGCTTTTGCTGTATTCTCATTATCGCCCGTCATCATAATCACTTCAACTCCTTGACGAATCAATTCCTTAATAGCATCTGCACTTGTGGTTTTAATTTTATCCGAAATCGACACAAAACCTACGGCTTTTCCATCAATTGAAATATAGGAAACCGTTTTTCCGAGTTTTTGTTCGGCAATAATTTTGTTTTCCAAATCTTCCGAAACAGTTGCATTTACTTGCTCCATCAGCTTCTTATTTCCCAAAGCCACTTTTTTATTGGCAACCGTACCAATGACACCTTTGCCTGAAATGGCTTCAAAATCTTTTACTTCTATTAAAGAAATAGTTGCTGTTTTAGCATAATTTACCACGGCTTGCGCCAATGGATGTTCACTGTATTGGTTCAAGGAAGCGATGTTTTGCAACAAATTATTGGCTTCATCATTTGAAGAAAATAGTTGATCGACTGATGGTTTGCCTTCGGTAATCGTTCCAGTTTTGTCGGTAATTAGCACGTTTACTTTGTCCATATTTTCCAAAGCTTCGGCGTTTTTAATCAAAACGCCCGATTGTGCGCCCTTGCCTACTCCAACCATAACCGACATTGGCGTTGCCAATCCCAAAGCACAAGGACAGGCAATAATCAGAACCGCAATCGCATTGATAAAACCATAAACCATAGCGGGTTCTGGACCAAAATTTGCCCAAACAATAAAAGTTAAAATTGAAATAATAACTACTGTTGGCACAAAATATTTGGCAATACTGTCGGCTAATTTTTGAATGGGCGCTCTCGAACGGCTGGCATCATTGACCATTTTCACAATTTGCGAAAGCAAGGTTTCCGAACCCACTTTTTCGGCAATCATCACAAAAGATTTGTTGCTGTTGATGGTTCCCGCAATAACGGCATCGTCCATTGTTTTATCCACAGGAATGGGTTCTCCTGAAATCATCGATTCGTCTATGCTGCTTTCGCCATCGGTTATTTTGCCGTCCACCGGAATTTTCTCTCCGGGTTTCACACGCAAGAAATCTCCTTTTTTGATGTCGTGAATGGAAATTATTTTATCTTTTCCTTCATAAACCAAAGTCGCTTCGGTTGGAGCCAATTTCAACAATTCTTTGATGGCTTTATTCGTTTGTCCGTGGGCTTTGGCTTCCATTAATTGTCCCAACAAAACCAAGGTCAATATTACCACCGAAGCTTCAAAATAAAGTGAAACCGTGCCATGGTGCTTGAATTCTGCCGGGAAATATTCAGGAAACAACAATCCCGCAATACTGAAAATAAATGCAATTCCGGTTCCAATTCCGATTAAGGTAAACATATTGAGATTCCATGTCAGGATGGATTTCCATGCACGAACAAAAAACATCCAACCTGCATAAAAAACCACAGGAAGCGATAAGACAAATTGCACCCAATTCCACTTTTGGGTTTCCATAATTTGCAACAACGGATTTTTGTGTAGCATTTCCATCATCGAAATAATGAAAACGGGAATGGTAAATGCAGTGGCAATTTTCATTTTGTATAACAAATCTTTGTAAGGCTTGTTTTCTTCGTCATCGGTGGGTTGCTTTGGAACCAAGTCCATGCCGCAAATAGAACAATTTCCGGGTTGATCCTCAACAATTTCCGGATGCATCGGGCAAGTATAATGCGATTTATTGACATTCAAATCGGGCGCTTTCACCAAATCCATGCCGCAAACAGGGCAACCCAGTTGTGAATCATAGACTTTATCGCCTTCGCAAAACATTGGGCAATAGTATTTTCCAGAAGCAGTTTCGGGCAAAACAACCACATTCATTTTGCTGGGTTGGGGTTTGCTATAAATAGAATTGACATTCGATTCATCGCTTTCGCTAATAATATAGTTGCCAGCCGTATATAATTGTTTTTGAAGTTTAAAAAGAGAAACCGATTTTTCCGAAACAATGGTCGCTAATGGCGGATCCAAAGTAACGGTTGCTGCTACCCCATCTATTTCGTTCAGGGCGTTGTAGGCTTTGGTACGGCAACCATTGCAGGACATTCCGGTAATCGTGTAGGTGTTTTTCATCTGCTTATTTTATTGTTTTTTATCGGTCAGATGGAACGCCTATAATCATACCCTGTGTGTCAATGGCGATTGTCGTGGGCGTTTCATTTTGTTATTGTGAGTTACAAATTTACGGAATTCTGTTGAGGATAGTTGTTAAGGTTATAAAAAGGGTCTACGACAAATTGCACTTTTAAATTTCCAACGGTTGAAACCGTTGGCTATGGTCATTGAAAAACCCTCTTCAATATTGCCCACTCCCGAAATCTTTCGGGATTAACCGTGGGGTATTGGATTAAATTAACATTACGGGTAAAGGTTATTTTTTAGATAAATGCAATTTGTCGTGTATCCTTATATATACTACATATCCTGCAATAAAGGTTCTACCCCGAATCGTGTGGGCATTAACATTAATCAAAATCAAAAAAAAATGTACCTCTTGAGCAAAAATGATAGTTTTCAATTGCCTCCAGCTTTAGCTGGAGGAATATGAAGTCAATGTAGAATTGGCTTTAGCCAAAAAGTCTGCTTTTTTGGCTAAAGCCAATAAAAGTTAGACAAATTATGTTCCTCCAGCTAAAGCTGGAGGCAATTAAGGCTTTGAAGATAAAACAGCTTGAATACAAATAAATTATTAAATCAAAATAATATTAAAAACTAAAACCCACACAAATAAGGGTAGAACCTTAATAAAAAATACATCTTAAATTTAGACTGAAACAAGTTATAAAATATTGAAGTGATTTAAACTTTTTATTGATAAAGAAACCCATAAAATAAAAGGAATGAAAATAGAAAATTTCAACAGTCTGATTGTGTACTGGAAAGACTTTGAAAATATTTTTAAATATTATAGAATAATGAAAAAGTATATTGGAAATGAATACTTTGAATAATTTTTCAAAAAAAACATTTTTGTATTTACCAATTTTTGGTAACTTTGTGAAAATTTAATAGAAATGAAAAATACATCTATATCATTAGGAAATTATTTTGACCAATTCGTTAGTAGTCAAGTTTCTGTTGGTCGTTATAAAAATGTAAGTGAAGTTATTCGTGCAGGACTTCGTCTTTTAGAAAATGAAGAAAGCAAATTTATTGCTTTAAAAAATGCTATTCAAGAAGGTATTGATAGTGGTATTGCTCATAATTTTGACGCTGACAAACATCTTCAAGAATTAAAAGCAAAACGAAAAAACAATGGTTAAATACAACCTGACAAATAAAGCTGTTGAAGATTTAACCCAAATTTGGGACTATACAATTGAGAAATGGTCGGAAGAACAAGCAGACAAATATTATCATTTATTGTTGGATAGTTGTCAAAATATTGCAAATAATCCAGATTTAGGAAAAAATTACTTTGGTGTAAAAAAAGAATTGTTTGGACTTAAGACATACCGACATATAATATTTTATCGAAAGTTTATAGATAAACCAATTGAAATTACTAGAATATTACACGAAAGAATGGATTTAAAAAATAGAATAAATGAATAAAAACCACCACCAAACAGCTAGAATTTCGTTGGGTGCGAAACACAATCAATAAAACACGTGTTGAACAGCCTGTCCCGATTACTATCGGGAAAACCCATTACGCTAGCGTCAACATTATAGAGTTATCGAAATGAATAAATATCAAGAGGTTAATGTGCCTCTTTTTTATTGGAATGATTTTACAATCTTGTTTAAAATCTTTTTTTTATACCGATTAGCAATATATAAGAGTCCAATAAATTGTACTCAATATATTGTCTATCGGCATTACCATTGTAAAATTTTAAAATGGATTAGACCATTTTAAAATTACAATTGGTATTAATTCACTTTTTTGTAACTCCAAACCGCCATTGCATTAACAAATACAGCAAATCCCATGACAATTAATAGATTATTCAAAATTTCATAAAATCCAGAACCTTTTAACAGCACCATTCTTATGAACTCTACAAAATAGCGAATTGGGTTTAATAAAGTAAGCTTTTGGGCCCATTGAGGCATACTTTCAATGGGAGTAAACAAGCCACTCATCAGAATAAAGATTACTATAAAAAACCAGGCAATGAACATCGCTTGTTGTTGGGTTTCGGTATGATTGGAGATGTACAATCCGAATCCTAAAATCAAAAGTAAATAGACTGATGTGAAGCCATAAACCAGTAAAATATTACCAAGCATAGGAACATCAAAAACTACTTTGGCTATTAATAAACCCACCGTTAAAATGACTAGTCCAAGCACCCAAAAAGGAAATAATTTTCCGATAATAAACTGGTATTTTTTTATGGGTGTGACGTTGATTTGCTCTAATGTACCCAACTCTTTTTCTCTAACAATATTCATTGATGATAGAAATAAGGTTAGCATCGTGACCAATAAAACCAATATACCAGGCACCATAAAGGTTTTGTAATTTAAGGTTTTGTTGTACCAAAAGGACGGAATAACGAGTATATTTTGTGCCACTTCTTTGTTTTCAGAAAAGTATTTGGACTGCATTTGGATATTTTGATTGTAGGTGTTTAGTATCTGTGTCACATACACGTTTTCGACCCCAGCTTTTGCGGCATCAATGGCATTAATACTGACTGAAATACTTGCTTTTTGTTCTTTTTGAATGTCACGATTGAAGTGGACAGGAATGTTTATAATGATATCGGTTTTTCCTTTTTGCATTACTTCAATTGCTTCTTTTTCAGAGAAATAGGGTTCGGTAACCTTAAAATAAGTCGAAGCTTTAAAGGCATTTATTAAATCTCTAGAATCCCGACTTTGGTCATTGTCAACAAAGGTGATAGCAATGTTTTTAACATCGAATGTGGCTGCATTGGACAAAATTAACAATTGCATAATGGGTAAAATAAAGATAATTTGGAGCATACTTTTATTTCTAAAAATTTGCTTGAACTCTTTTTGTATGATAAATAGAATTGTTTTCATAGTTTATTTTTTAACCCTGTCAGGGTTTAAAACCCTGACAGGGTTAATATATACTTATTCTAACCTTATTTTATATTTTTTAATACTTACCGCAATAAAAATTGTTGTCATCCCAATTAACACCAGGGTTTCTTTCCATATATATTGAATTCCAACTCCTTTTAGCATAATGGCTTTTACAATGATAATGAACCATTTTGCTGGAATGATGTTGCTGATGACTTGCATTGGCAACGGCATACTGTCTATTGGGAAAATAAATCCAGATAGAATGATGACCGGAAGCATCAATCCCATTAGGGAAAGCATCATTGCGGTTTGTTGTGAATTAGAAACGGTGGAAATTAATATGCCCAGCGAAAGAGCCGAAATGATGAATAATATGCTTTCAAAAGCCAACAAAAACAAGTTTCCGTTGATTGGCATTTTGAAAACAAAATAGCCCAATGTCAAAATTACAATGGCATTGATAATCGAAAGAAAAATATACGGAAATACTTTGCCAATAATTACCTGAAATGATTTTAATGGAGAAACCAAAAGGATTTCCATAGTTCCGAGTTCTTTTTCTCGAGTTATAGAAATAGAGGTCATCATTGCGGAAACCAACATTAAAATTACGGTCATAACGCCGGGAACAAAATTGAAAACACTTTTGAGTTCGGGATTGTAAAACATTCTGGTTTGCACTTCTACTTTTACCTGATTGCTTTTGGATTGTTTTTTTTGAGCTTGATAATTTTGAATAATTGCCGAGGTATAATTGGCTATGGTATTGGCTACATTTGGTTCGGTGGCATCGGTAATGGCTTGAATAATAGCTACTTTTTTAGTTTCCAGATTTTTACTAAAATTAGGCTCGAAAATTAGAACTGCCTTAATTTTTCCTTTTTTAAATTCCGATTCTATATCACTTTCTTTATCGATTTGGTTTTCAATGTTAAAATAAGGGGAAGATTTAATTTTGTGAATAATTTTCTGCGTTTCCGCATCATTTGACTTGTCTAAAATGGCAATATTAACATTGTTAATTTCATTTGTTATAGCAAAACCAAAGAGCAAAATTTGGGCAATTGGCATACCAAACAGAATAAACAAAGAGCGTTTATCTCTGAAAATATGGTAGAATTCTTTTTTTACAAATCCGATAAATCTTTTCATTTTTGTTATTGCGATGGGTTGCGAGGCACGTAGCAAAGCAATCGCATCCCCTTTTAAACTAATCTTTACTAATTTTTTTGTCTTAATACTTAATACTCAAATCTTAATACTTAATACTCAAATCTTAATACTATTCTACATTCCTAGCCAATTTCAAAAAAACATCATTCATCGAATCTACTTTGAATTGTTCTTTCAAATTTTTTGGTGAATCCAATGCTTCGATAGCTCCGTCAACCATAATAGAAACCCGGTCACAATATTCGGCTTCGTCCATATAATGTGTGGTTACAAAAATGGTAGTTCCTTTGTAGGCTTGTGTATAAATCATTTCCCAAAATTGTCTTCGGGTAATGGGGTCAACACCTCCTGTTGGTTCATCGAGAAAAACAATTTTCGGTTCGTGCAACAAGGCAACCGAAAACGATAATTTCTGTTTCCAACCCAATGGTAACGAACCAACCAAATTATTTACCACATCCTGAAGTTCCAGTTCATCGACTAATTGGGTAATTTTTTGTTTGATTTGAATTCTTGATAAACCGTAAATTCCTCCAAAAAAAGTGATGTTTTCCTTGATGGTCAAATCATCGTACATAGAAAATTTTTGACTCATATATCCGATACTTTTTTTAACCATTTCGGCTTGGGAATGCACATCAAAACCAGCCACATTGGCTTCTCCAGAAGTGGGATTTGAAATACCAATTAGCATTTTCATCGCCGTAGTTTTTCCTGCTCCATTGGCTCCCAAAAATCCAAATATTTCTCCTTTATACACATCAAAAGAAATGCCTTTGACCGCCGTGAAGCTGCCAAATTTTTTGGTTAGATTTTGTACGGTTATGATTTTTTCTTGTTCCATATTGTCATTGCGAGGTACGAAGCAATCTCTTTTTTTAGCCACAGATTACACAGATTTTCACAGATTTTTAATTCGTAATTTTTAATTTTTAATTGATTTACAAATCCATAAAAACATCTTCAATCGTTATTATAGCCGGTTTTATAACTATATCGGTGTGGTTTTTATTTTTTAAATAATCGTGTAAATCGTTTGGATTAAAATCGGCATTTTTATCAATGTAATGAATGAATTCGCCAAAGGCATAAACGCTGTATTGGCTGAGATAATTTTTTAAATCGCGAATCAATCCGTGTGTGTTATTGGCTTGAACATCATAAATTACTTTTTCGTAATTATTGATGATATTTTCTGGTGAATCAATTTTTAAAATCTTGCCTTTTTGTATCAAAGCGATTCTGTCACAAAGTGAAGCCTCGTCCATATAAGGTGTTGAAACCAAAATGGTAATCCCTTTTTTTTGTAATCTTTTGAGCATAATCCAAAATTCTTTTCGGGAAACTGGATCCACTCCAGTGGTGGGCTCGTCTAGAAAAAGTACTTTTGGTTTGTGAATCAAGGCGCAGCACAAAGCCAGTTTCTGCTTCATTCCGCCCGAAAGTGCTCCTGCCCTTCTGGTTTTGAAAGGTTCGATTTGAATGTAAATATCCTTGATTAAATCGTAATTTTCTTCGATCGTGGTTCCGAAAATCGTGGCGAAAAATTCCAAATTTTCCTCTACCGTTAAATCTTGATACAACGAAAATTTACCGGGCATATATCCCACTGAGTTCCGAATGGCTTTATACTCTTTCACGACATCATATCCTGCCACTGTTGCCGAGCCTTCATTGGCCAACAAAAGCGTGGTCAAAATCCTGAAAATAGTAGTTTTTCCAGCTCCGTCAGGACCAATTAATCCAAATAATTCTCCATCATTTACATTAAAAGTAATGTTCTCGACTGCTTTGATTTTGTTGTAGGATTTGGAGATGTTTTGGACTTCGATGCTCATATTCAAGGGTAATTTCAATGGCAATTTCAAAAATCAATTTTGCCTTTTAGATTTATAATGTTTCGTTTTTTGCCATTAAAAACAGTTATTTCTGAATACAAACTAATAATATAAGAAAATTTGAAATGTATTCTTTGATCGCTTCAGCTTTAGCAATATAAAATGAAATTACTTTCTACTCTGTTGGATCCATATTGCTTTGGTTTAAAAGGAATTGTTTTTGTTGAAGTTTTTTAAGTTCATTATTTAATTGTTTTGGGTCACGACAAAGATTCCTCTTATTTGATTCTCGTTATAGCCAGTAGCTTGATCTTTTGGATAAAGCAAGTTTATTTTTTTAAGTACGTCTGGTTTTATGTCCGAGTCTTTCGAACCGTGACATTGCAAGCACATTGCATTGGTTTCTATTGGAAAATAGCCTACGGTTTTGCCATTCGATTCCGTGATTTTTGATGTCAATTTTTCGCCTTTCGAAATCTTTTCTTTCAACTCATTGATAAAGGCAATTTCATCTTTGTTTGCCAAATTAAGAGAATTTCTAGGCTGATCTGAAACTCTTTTTATAGTTGCATTCAATGCTGTTCCCATACTATCTGTAATCACAATGGCTCTGGTACTGCAAAATTCAATTGCTTTTTCGGTACCTTGTTTATTTATTGCATTTATTAAATTTTTGCCTAAAACTCCTTTGGTTTGCATCGCATATATACGAAGCGTATCTTCAATATTTATTTTAGTTGCTATTTTTTCTTCTTTTAATTTTTTATTGCAGGAGAAAATTAAAATTCCAAGCGCAATAAAAATGAACATTCTTATTTTATTCATAATTCAGTTTTTTAATGATTATTTAATTTGTGATTTACGTTTTCCCATACCTTGTCCCATTCCATTTCCCATTCCCTGACCGTTTTTGTGATTTTGTTGAAAATGTCCTTCAAACCATTCGGGTGTTTCAATTTCATTATCATAGATATAGGTTGCGATTTTCTTTAAATCCTCTTCTGCAAAAGCTTGTTTAGGCATTGCTTTAAACTTATTGACCGCACCAATCATCAAAGCGTTTTCGGCTTTTGGATCAATTGCATAAGCCACAACTGCATTTACAAAATCCTCTTTGTTGTCAAATTGCATCGAATACCTTTTCTTCACGGCAATCATTGGCGGAGCAATAATTTCATCGTGAGATTTGGTGGTAACACTATGACAAGCATAGCATTTTTGCTTGAATAATGCTAAAGATTCATTGTTTTCACTTGTAGATAAAGCTGATGAATTAACACCAAAATCTTCTGATGATTTTTGTTTGTTACAGCTTGAAAAAGCAACAAGCAGAACAGCTAATTTTATAAAATTTGTATTCATTTTTTTCTATTTATTTTTACCACAACCACCATTTGAACTACTCAAAATAACATTATATTCCTCAATTGACAGATATTGTGGAATATAAGTTACATCCTCATTTTCAAGCCATCTTGTAAATGCACGAATATGATTTTTTGACCCACAATTCAAATTTCCGTACACATTCAATAAATCTGTTTTAGTAGTATTTGCCGTAAAATCCTCTATGTCATTTATATCTAAATCTTCAATAGTTGCTCCAGCTTTTAAAGCTTCAACTGATGAAATATCGGCTTGCTTTGTTAAACTATTATAAAGTTTTTGTAAATCAGGATTGTTGAAAACGCCTTTTTCCGTTGATGCTGAGTCAGGAATTCCGTATTTATTCAGTAAATTCAGCACACTATTCATGTGTCTTTGTTCACTTTGCGAAATGTTATTAAAAATTTTTAATTGGTATTTATCATAAGCATACAAATAGACGTCACGAGCCAGTTTCTCTTCTTCCCTCAAAAATTTTAAATCATTAATTTCTGCTTGACTTAATGGAACTAAAGCCTTGTCAAAACTCACATACGAACTGTTGCTTAACATAATTGCAGTTAAAAAAGCAACAAAAACCATTTTTTTCATTGTTATAATTTTTAGAATTAATATTTTATAAACTTATTTAATCAATCACTTTAATTCTGTAACATTTATTACATAATTACGTATAATTCTTCGGTTTAACTACAAATTAACATTTAATATTTATTTAATCCACATTTCAGCAGGCATTCCAATTTTCAAACTGCCGTCATTTTTTACTTTCACTTTTACGGCATAAACCAAATTGACTCTTTCTTCTTTGGTTTGAACCACTTTTGGGGTGAATTCAGCCGAGGATGCAATCCAGGAAATCGTTCCGGGAAGGGATTTCATTTCATTTCCTGAATCAATTTTTACGGTGACTTTTTGCCCCACTTTTATGTTTGCCAATTGCGTTTCGCTGACATAAACTCGCAACGTCATTTCCGAAATATCGGCAATTTTATAGATAGGTTTCCCGAAAAACGTCACTTCATTTGGTTCGGTATATTTTGCCAAAACCGTTCCTTTTATTGGATTGATGATTTTACTTTTCTGTATTTGGTCGTTGATTTTTTCAATCTGAACATCGATAGATTTTACTTCGTTTGCGATGGGCGCATTCTGGGTTTGGACGCTTTTTATTTGTTCTTGAATAACGCTCACTTTGCCGTCAATTTCATCTACTTGACGCTTGGTCGCCGCATTTTCGGCAAACATATTCTGAATTCTTTTTTTCTCAATTTGAGTTGTTTTCAATTGTTCTTGCAAGACTTTAACTTGTGACAACACATTAGTCGATTTGGAATAAACCGTACTTTTTGAGGCTATTAATTGTTGTTTGTTGAAATACAATTGTGTCGTGTCAATTAAACCAACTTGATTTTTTGGTTCCAAAATATCGCCTTCTTCCAATTTTAAATACTCGATTCTCCCGTTGGCTTCTGCAGAAATGGTAACTTCGGTGGCTTCAAAATTTCCGTAACCATCGGCTTTGTCGTTGTTTTTGTTGCAGGAAATTAAGCTTGTTAAGATTAAGAATGTGACTATTTTTTTCATTTTTTCAATTTTATACCTTTGTCAAAGTTTAAAACCAAGACTGTAAGGAACTTGATTTCATATTTTGAAAGAGCATAATTTACTGGGGTCTCCGCCACAGTGAATTATTATCTGATTAATAATTTCGTTTTGCAATTGATTACAAAACGATAT
>Ga0316612_1000123_pt1 | contig 29197 bp, 27 predicted proteins | sample MIS2016226_MG_FD_207676 | JGI IMG/M metagenome (GOLD analysis project Ga0316612, IMG submission 207676) | Microbial mat bacterial communities from Middle Island sinkhole, Lake Huron, Michigan, United States - MIS.2016.226 | ecosystem: Environmental > Aquatic > Freshwater > Lake > Sediment... | reverse complement strand
TTTGGGGCTGGAGCCGCGATCGCGGATGATAAGTATGGCGCAGTCGCAACTGGTGCAAACGGTACATATGGTTATGCTTACAACTACGATACAAAGGATGCCGCAGTGGATGCCGCACTTTCAGAATGTGGCGATACCTGCACAGCAAAGGTTTGGTTTGCTAATGCCTGTGGTGCAGTAGCTAAAGGCGGTGGAGCAGCAGGTTGGGCTTGGAATGCTAGTGAAACTGCGGCTAAAGAGAATGCTGTCGCTAGTTGCTACGAGTACGGCGGCTCTAGTTGCGAAGTGGTTGTCTGGGCTTGTACAGATCGTTAGTATCTATATTAAGCTGATCACAATAAAAGACCAAAGCCTGTAGCGATCGCCACAAGCTTTGGTCTTTTATATTTAATTGAGCTTAGCTACTTACCGACATTCTCTGTTTTTATCGTTTTTATGCGATCGCTTGAGGTACATAAAAACTTAGTCTGAGATGGTTTTGATATATCCGCAAGGCTTTTGAGCTATAATGGCAAAGTGTTTTTGAATCTTTACTCAAAATACACCTTAAAATACCATCAAGAGCGCTTGTAAAGTTTTTCTTGAAAAGCATCCTTGAACGCGAAATATTTCTGGAGTTGTTTACCTTCATGCCTGAGATCGTTACCGAAACTTATAATGCCAATCAGATCCAAGTACTTGAGGGTCTAGAAGCAGTTCGTAAACGACCTGGGATGTATATCGGCACAACTGGGCCAAAAGGATTACATCACCTCGTTTTTGAGGTCGTTGACAATAGCGTTGATGAGGCTCTCGCAGGCCATTGCGATCGCATTTTAGTTGAGTTGATGCCCGATGGCTCCGTACAAGTCTCCGATAATGGGCGCGGTATCCCCATTGATATTCACCCTAAAACTGGTAAATCTGCCCTTGAAACTGTACTCACTGTCCTCCATGCTGGTGGTAAATTCGGTGATGGGGGTTACAAAGTATCAGGAGGATTGCATGGTGTTGGTATTTCTGTAGTTAATGCTTTATCGGAATGGGTGGAGGTCTCGGTATGGCGATTGGATACAGTTTATATCCAGAGATATGAGCGCGGTTTTCCCGTTACTGAACTTATCCCTAGCAAGAGTGAGGAGAAAAGACGTGGTACACAGGTGCGTTTCAAGCCTGATCCGCAAATTTTTACTACTCAAACCGAATTTGAGTATGACATTATCGCTAGTCGTCTCAAGGAACTTGCCTATCTTAATGCTGGCGTAAAAATCGAATATTGCGATCGCCGAGGTGCAGAACTTCGCACCGATATCTATTGTTATGAAGGTGGTATTCGCGAATATGTCGCCTATATGACCCGCGATAAAGAACCGATTCATCCAGATATTATCTATGTCAATGGCGAACGCGATAATGTCGTGGTGGAAGTTGCCTTGCAATGGTGTATCGACTCCTACAACGATAATGTTCTCGGCTTTGCGAATAACATCCGCACCATTGATGGTGGTACACACTTGGAAGGTTTAAAAACCGTCCTCACTCGTACCATGAATGCGACTGCAAGACGTTTGAAAAAGATCAAAGAAGGTGAGTCTAATCTTGCTGGTGAAAACGTCCGTGAAGGTTTAACGGCAGTAATTTCCGTTAAGGTTACTGATCCTGAATTTGAAGGACAAACTAAAACTAAACTAGGGAATACAGAAGTACGCGGTATTGTTGATTCCTTTGTCGGTGAAGTTCTCAATGAATATTTAGAATTTCATCCTGCGGTGGCGACTTCAATTATTGAAAAGGCATTACAAGCATTTAATGCTGCGGAAGCTGCCCGTCGCGCCCGTGAGCTAGTTCGCCGTAAATCAGCATTAGAGTCTTCGACTTTACCAGGCAAGCTTGCCGATTGTAGTTCTCGCGATCCTAAGCTGTCCGAAATTTTCATCGTTGAGGGAGACTCCGCAGGCGGCTCGGCTAAGCAAGGACGCGATCGCCATTATCAGGCAATCCTGCCATTGCGCGGTAAAGTTCTCAATATTGAGAGAGCCGATGATAGCAAGATTTATAAAAATAATGAAATCCAAGCGCTGATTACAGGTTGTGGTTTGGGGATTAAAGGCGAAGACTTTAATGAATCCCAACTGCGCTATCACAAGATTATTCTCCTTGCCGATGCGGACGTGGATGGAGCGCACATTCGGACTTTGTTGCTGACCTTCTTCTATCGATACCAGAGAGAACTGCTCGATCGCGGCTTTATTTATATTGGGTGTCCTCCACTATATAAATTGGAGCGTGGTAAAACGGCTCAATATTGCTATAGCGATCGCGACTTACAAGCAGCGATCGCCACTTTCCCTCCTAACGCCAACTATAATATTCAGCGTTTTAAAGGTTTGGGCGAAATGATGCCTCAGCAGCTATGGGAAACGACGATGAACCCTGCCACGCGATCGCTAAAACGTCTCACCATCGAAGATGCTGCGGAAGCCGATCGCATCTTTACAATTTTGATGGGTGATAAGGTTGCGCCGCGTCGTGAATTTATTGAGACCCATGGCTCCAAACTAGGGTTTGCAGATTTAGATATCTAAACAAAAAAGGCGGCGCGATGCGCCGCCTTTTTTATGTGGATTTGACCTTTTCACAAATGCGATCGCAGACAATCTCCGCCGAACCAAGTGAACCTTCCATCCAACCTGGCAAATAACTCATATAGTCGCCAGCACAATAGATATTGAGATAGGGATTAAACCGAGTATTCAGCATCTCATAGTAAGCCTTAGTCTCGGGCATCCTTCCTGAGTAACCATCCCAGCCACCATCGAAGTAAGGCATATTTTGCCAAGCCACCACCAGAGCGCTCTCCTGACGAATGTTATTGCTGTAACCAGAATGGAGCTTTTCGCCACCCATGAGCGCTAAGTCAATCCGATCTTTACTTTGCAAAGAACCCAAGGCTCTTGCTGCGCGACTATTATTGTAGGTTCCCGTGAGAACTCCCCTTTCGCCGTGAAATCCATTGGAAGGATACCAAACCTGTGTGATCAGCGTAGACCAATTTTGCTTACGGCTTTCAGGACTGGCTTGAGCGTAGAGATTGCGAAAATCCTCAGTTCCTAATTGTTTGCCGCCATTCGCTTCCTGTCGAAAAGCTTGCGTGAGTTCTGTGGGATAGTCATTCTTGATCCAACTAATGCCACCATAGATTGATTCTTTGCCAGTTTCATAAATTTTATCATCGCCCACTTCCCAGAAGCGATTTTTGGTTTGAAATCCCACTTTCGTGGCAGGCACAGAACGGAAAGCATTGAGACAAACCTTGTAATCTTCACTGGTATTACGGACAACTGCGGCAAGTCGTTTGGGAGTCATGGTCGAAACACAAAAATCAGCGCGATCGCTGCCATCGGCATAGGAAACAGTCACACCCTGAGCATCAGGCGTAATTGCCGTAATAGGACGATTGACCACCACAAGGTCTTTGACTTTTTTGTTACCCATCACAGGCTGTTCTAAAAATGCTTTCCACAGCATATCCATACCACCAACAGGTTGCAATAGTGAATTTTGCCACTCAGTTCTGAGGGAATTAAACATCTCGCCATTCCATAGACCAGAGCGGAGAATCTCTTCCAATTCAATCAGTGGTAATGGATTCCCCTCATTTAGTCCTGCCCAAGGCGGCTGTTGATTGGTGAAATCTGAGCCAAAGCGTGAGGATTCTTCATGAAAATTCTCCCTCAATCGCGCAAGGCGAGAAGGTGGCTTGGGTAGGCTGTCAGTATATTCCCCAAACTCACCTGCAAAGACTCCACGCAGTAGGCGGCGCTGTTCATTTTTGGGCAAATCATTGATCGAATATTCATCAATGAACATTCTCACAAAATCATCTTCAGTTAATACTTGATCAAGCGCTTTGTCTAGCTGTGTGCCAGGGGTTTTATCAAGGATTTCAGCGATTTCATGGTGCAGACTGCTTTGCAATTGCCGAAACAAGACAGGTTTGCCCTTATTTAAAGTGTTACTTTGAAAACGGTTTGCACTGGATAGAAAAATAAAAGGTTCTAGAGCGACTTTAAAGTTGCGGCAATATTTGAGAACAGTTTGATGATGGTGCGGAATTCTGCCAGGTCCTGCATTGAGGTATGGACTAGGAGCATTATCAGATTTAATAAAATTGCAGCTTTGCAGTTCTCCACCAACTTCTTGCATTTTCTCCCCTGGGCGCACTGTCAGCGATCGCCCACCCATGCGATTATTTGCTTCAAAAACCTTGACATCAAAGCCCCGATTCGCCAACAAATAGGCGGTACAGATACCAGCCACGCCCGCACCAATAACAATTACTTTCTTCCCATTGCCAATATTTCCAGTGGGAAAGCGCGGACTTTGGGCATGGGCATAGGGATTGTCGAGTAATCCTAAACTGACCAGACCACGCTGCAAAACTGCGGCTCCCCCCAATCCTCCTAAAGCCATTAAAAACTGTCTTCTGGTCAGAGGAATTCCTGAACGCCCGATATAGAAACGCTTGCCCATTTTATTGATCCTGAGACAAAATAATATATTTAGAGTCAAACCTCAAACTACAATAATGTACTGGTTAGTAGTCTCTAAATAAACAATTTGTATCAAAACTTTTGATTTATCGACTGCCTGATGTTTTATTGAGGATTTTGTCGCAAATTTTGGTGTTCCCTTAACATTTGTGCTACTAAAAGTTTTTGCAATCTCAATGGGATAAGCAACAGTTGACAGAATATCTAAGAATATCTAGATTTAACCAAGGCTTCATCTTTATGCGGGGCTAAAACATAAGCCAATCCGTGAAAACCTACTTTGTAAGCTTTCACGGACTTATATGATTTTTTGGCGAACCTATGGATTTGGCAATGTTGCCGCCTCTAGCCCTGTGGCTTTACCTGCTTTACGAAGGCGATCGCTTTCGGGTTCCATCCATGAATAGACAAAATGACTGAAGCAATTAATCTTCGGTTCTCGCGCCAGAGTAGCTTGCATTTGCTTCTCAAAACTAGGATGACCATCAAAACCCTGTCCCCATGTGCCTGCTAAGACTGGACAAACTAAAGTTTCAGGCGATGATTGGCGGACTACATCCGAAATCTGTTCCGCAACGCATTTACCATCATTACAAAGGGCATAGGTCATCGGATGACGTTCCATATATTTAGGAAAACGATCCCAAGGCTGCATTCTTGCTTCAAATCTCCCCGATTCCACAAGATTACCATTGGGGAAGAAAACCGTGCCAATGGGAAGATTATTTTGCTTGAGAGGAGCCGAAATGGTGGTGACAAAATTAATGACACCTTGATAAGCGTGATTAGTTGCCATATTCCACAGTAAATCTTCAGCGATCGCGGCGGATTCACGGGGATTTTTAATGTTTGTGGGCTGCACCTTAATGGAGTCCGCCAGTTGCTTCTCCGTCTGCACCACATCATTTGCAGTCAGAGTTCCATTTTGGAGATAGAGCGCCATCAACTCCCTCACATTTCTATTGTCAATGCTATTCAATAAAGCCGTTCGAGATTCTTTGCCATGAATCCACAACTGTTTCACATTATCAATTAAGTCGCCAGTAATATTAGTCGGATAGCGAACATAATCAAAGACCATCCCATCGGGATTGCGCTGCATCAATGCCTTGACTGCTGTAGTTAAATCCTCTCTAGCCAGACGGCTATAGGGGTCGACAAAGAGATGATCTTGTTCATAGGCATCTTCATAAAAAGCGCGTCCATTCGCCACTTGCTTCCGATCAAAATTGGTATTGGCAATACTATTTTCCCCTTTGCCATTTAAAGCCAAGGCTCCCGATCGCCCCCTAATTTCGCTATAGCCATAGCCAAAATTCATCGCAAAAGACCAACCATAAACCTTGATGCCCCTTGCTTTACCGATCGCGATCGCCTGTTTCCACAGATCATAGTCCGCAGGCACTTCGCCCGCCTTGACTGCTTCCTCCATCACTGATTTCCAAGGCGTAGGATTATCGGCAACGGGTAATAACACACGCCCATCATAAAATACTTCAACAAAAACTTGGTTATAGCCACGATTCGCCATCTTATCAAAGACATCCTCTAGCACACCCGCCTTGACATCATTGGGATAGAGCCTGATCCAAGTAGCTTGGGTTTGGGGAGCCGTGCGATCGCGACAGGCTTGGAGAGCCGCTTTATGTTTTTGGATAATTTCCTGATATTGCGCCTGAGATTTTTGATCCTTGGTATTGATCAAAGCCGCTTTTCGTAATTCATGTTTACGCAAAATCTCCGCAGTGCCCACATCACAGGTCGGATTGCCCCACAAAATCTTTTCAGGCAAAGGTCCCGCGATCGCCTTTTCCACGATCATATTTTCCATAACCATATTTCCCACGATCGCTGTGCTTAGGGTGACTCCTAGACAAGTAGCAGAGGCGATCGGTAACAAATTAAATTTATGTAGCTTTTTTGAGATTTTTTTGTATTTCATAGATCCATAAAAATATAGTTGATATTCAAGGAAAGTTTGTAACGCTTCCCCATCGAATAAAAGACGAACTATCGATAACAATGTGGCGATGACAATATGGCGATGACAATATGGCGATCACAATATGGCGATGACAATATGGCGATGACAATATGGCGATGACAATATGGCGATGACAATATGGCGATGACAATATGGCGATGACAATGTGGCGATGACAATATGGCACACTGACAAGTGTATTTCATGACGCTCTTGATAATGCTCCACAACCCAGCCCGATTTAAACCCAGTCCGATCGAACATGATTCTGACAATGAAGAAGAATTAGAATTTTATGATTTTAATGAACCCGAACCAGGGAGTCCTCCAGGGACATTAATCATTGATGAAGATGCCAGTATTCCAAATATTTTCTTAATTGACTACAGCGCCGAAGAAGCTTTGGGAATTCAGCTTGCGACCCCTGAAGAATGCTTTCCTCACTTAGATAGTCAGTCCGTCTCATGGGTAGATGTCCAAGGTTTAGGCTCGGAAGATGTACTTCAACGCCTCGGCAAAGTGTTTAACCTCCATGCTCTTGTCCTAGAAGATATTGTGAATATTCCCCAACGTCCTAAGGTCGAAAGTTTTGAGGATCAAGAATTAATCATCTTACATATGGTGACTAGTCGTGAAGATGGTAGGGGCTTTTATGATGAGCAGGTCAGTTTGATTTTAGGAAAAAATTATGTCTTAACGGTGCAGGAAGAACCTGAAAACGATGTATTTGAGCCAATTCGTCAACGAATTCATCGCAATCGTGGGGTGATCCGATCGCAAAGGGCAGACTATTTGGCCTATTCCCTGATCGATGCGATCGTCGATGGATTTTTTCCTGTGTTAGAGGACTATGGCGAACGTCTCGAAGATCTCCAAGATGAGGTGGTGGCAAAACCCACCCGCCAAACCCTTGATAAAATCCATAAAATTAAGCGTGAATTATTACTACTGCGCCGCGCCATTTGGCCGCAAAGGGATGCGATTAACTCGTTAATTCGTGAAGAAAGCCCCCTCATCGATCGCGAAGTTCGTGTATTCCTGCGCGACTGCTACGACCACACCGTACAGGTAATTGATATGGTCGAGACATACCGCGAACTTGCGGCTAATTTAATGGATATTTATCTATCATCCTTGAGCAATAGTACTAATGAAATCATGCGCTTTTTAACCGTGATTTCCACTTTGTTTATTCCACTTACCTTTATCGCAGGGGTATATGGCATGAATTTTGAAACAAGCTTAGCGGGGAACATGCCTGAGCTAAAAATGGAATATGGCTATGTTTACTGTTGGCTGGGAATGCTGGCTATTTCTGGCGGTCTGTTATTTTTCTTTTGGAGAAAAGGGTGGCTATCTGGACCAAAATAAATGTCTGAATCACGGATAATACGGATTATGGGATTACACAGATTTTTGGAAAAGAGTAAATTGACGGAGCAGATCAATTAAAATTCGTGAAATCAATTAATCCGTTTAATCTGTGATTCTGTATTGTGTTATCTCCTAAAAAACGTAGACTCCAGCGATTGTCGTTACAGGCGCACCAAGTCACGACAGCTTTACAAATTACCAGTGCGATCGCCCTCACCCCCGATCAAAAACACTACTTGTGTAATGTATTGCGCCTAGAAATCGGTGCAGAATTTATTGCCCTCGATCGCAATAGTGGCTGGTGGCTAGCCAAATTATCAAATAATCTTGATATTGCTGAGGTTATCGCCAAACTCGAAAACGATTCAGAATTGGCGGCTCAGATCATCCTCAGTATCGCTATGCCCAAGGGTAGCAATATTGAATCGGTGATCCGTCAAACCACAGAGTTAGGTGTACGCCAAATAGTGCCGTTATTTAGCGATCGCACCATCATCAAGTCAGGCACAGATATCGGCAATCAAAAACGCGATCGCTGGCAACGCATCGCCGAAGAAGCCGCCGAACTGTCCCTGCGTAATTACGTTCCCGAAATTATCTCGCCGCAATCCTTCAAAGCATGGCTAGGCGATCGCGCCCCAGAAATTCTGCCAGCATCTTCACCAATCCTAAAATATATTTGCGTCACCCATCCCGAAGCGCCCCATTTACTGAGCAGCTTACAAAATGAATATCACGCCTTACCTGTAGCTGAAAATATTACGCAAATTATGGTCGCTACTGGTTGCGAGGGCGGCTGGACGGCTCGCGAAGAAGAAATGGCGATCGCCTCAGGATTTATCCCCGTATCCCTAGGCGATCGGGTCTTGTCTGCCGTCACAGCACCAGTGGTAGCATTATCGATAGTTAGCGCATTTTTAGATACGCGATAATTGTGTACTTCATCAAGGCGTTATAAAGTGAATCAGCAGGTGTGCGCGGCTTCGCCGCGCACACCTGCTGGAAGGATATAGATTTCGTTGGAAAATGAGGTAAGTATGATCGCAAATCAACCGCAAACAGGGCAACATACCGTACAACATATGGTGCAACAAGCGATCGCTTTGCGTACCAATGGCAAAAAACTGCACAATATCACCCGTCAAGTAGAAGCCATTCTTGCTCAATCGGGTATAAAAATGGGACTATGCAATGTTTTTTTACGCCATACATCCGCAAGTTTGATCATTCAAGAAAATGCTGACCCCGATGTATTGGCAGATTTAGAAACTTTTTTTAGTAAACTCATTCCTGAAGATGCAAGTCAATATCGGCATACCTCTGAAGGTGTAGATGATATGCCCTCCCACATTCGCAGCACCCTTACCAAAACATCAGAAACAATTCCGATCGCTAATGGTAAACTTGCCCTCGGCACTTGGCAAGGAATCTTTGTTTGGGAACATCGCAATTTGGGACATACCCGCGAAGTGCTGGTACATATAACAGGATGTTAAATTAGAATTCCTAAATGAAGCCCTCAAAAAAGCCATCAGCCAGTCGATATCGTCCAGCAACTAAGCAAAAAAAGTGGCTGCGGGGATTTCAGTGGCTTTTACCAGGACTCCTAGTCAAACGATGGTTGCTAGTCAGCATCATTGGCATTGTCTTAATCGTGCTGGGAATCGCAATTTCGGCAAGATTAACTCCGATTTTATTTCTCTCGCGACTAATCGGTAACACTATCGATACTTTAGTGGCAATCTTACCCCGCAATTTCAGTGGACCGATCGCCTTATTAATTGGGCTAGGGCTACTCTGGTTCGGACAAAAACGCGCCCTTGGTTCGATTACTCAAGTCTTGATCCCTGATCAGGATAAAGAGCTTTTAGAATTACTGGTTTCCCATCGCAAACTCAATCGCGGCCCCAAAATTATCACCGTGGGCGGCGGTACGGGGATGTCTAACCTCCTGCGGGGCTTAAAGCAATATAGTGCCAATATTACGGCGATCGTTACTGTCGCTGATGATGGCGGCTCCTCTGGACGCTTACGCCGTGAGCATGGAGTGCTGCCCCCTGGAGATATTCGCAACTGCCTCGCTGCCCTCGCTGATGAAGAAAAATTAGTAACCGAGCTATTTCAATATCGGTTTAAAGTAGGTGAAGGCTTGACAGGTCATAGCTTTGGTAATTTATTTCTGACGGCGATGAGTGAAGTTACGGGCGATCTTGAAAAAGCGATCGCCGCAAGTTCACAGGTATTGGCAGTGCGGGGGCGCGTCTTACCCGCCACTCTAGAACATATGGTGCTATGGGCAGAACTCGAAGATGGGCGCTATGTTGAGGGGGAGTCAAATATTCCTGAAGCAAAGGGGAAAATCAAACATATTGGCTGTAAACCTAGTGATCCCAAAGGTTTACCCCAAGCCATCGAAGATATTAGTGAAGCGGATTTAATTGTGATCGGTCCTGGCAGTTTATATACCAGTATTATTCCTAATCTGCTTGTTCCTGAGATTCTTAAAGCATTGATCGATCGCAATGTGCCATCCATCTATCTTTGTAATATTATGAGTCAGGTAGGCGAAACCGATGGCTATGCTGTATCTGATTATGTGCGAGTTTTAGATGAATTGGCAGGGGTCAGATTATTTGATGTAGTTTTAGTTCAAAAGAACCCACCTTCTGAGCGATCGCTACAAAAATATGCCTCTGTCGGGTCTCATTTGACCTATCTAGATCGCGAAAATCTTGCAGCAATGCGTTGTCCAATTTTAATCGCCAATATCATGCGAGAAAAAGATAATGGAACCGTATGCCATGACTCAGATAAACTTGCGGGAGTACTAATGCGTTGGTATAACCGTCAGTAATTTTGAGTTTTCCCCCTTAGAATTTAGAGAATCCCAGCTTAAACTGTCAGATAAAATCATCAGTGTTAAAGCATTACCAGATCCGAGTTAACAGTGATATTTACGCTCTTGCCGAATTGCAAGGGTGGTTTCAGCAATTTAAAAATTTACTGCCCAATGTATTTTGGATGCAATGCAATCTAGTCTTGGTTGAGGTATTTACCAACGTAGTTTCCTACGCCCATGAAGGGCTGTCCGAAGAAACTCCCATTGATATTGAATTATCGATAGATGACACCAAAAAATCCTTAGAGTTAAAAATTTGGGATTATGGTCAACCCTTTGACTTGCAATCCGAAATTGAGAGACTTGCTAAAGAAGCGCAAAAGAATAAAGATTTTGAAAATATTGATGACATTCCCACAGGTGGAAGAGGGTTAATCATCGCTAAGACGATCGCCGATGATATCCGATACGAGAATGATGCTGATGGGCGAAATTGCTTCGCTATGACCAAAAGCTTTGCTAAATTTCAGAATTAAATAGTTCCCAAAAAGCGGCGCTTTGCGCCGCTTTTTGGGAATTTAGCGCTTTAGCCATAAAACAAACGCGAACATTGCCACAGGAAATGTGATCGCAGAAAAGGCGATCGCATTTATCGCTTCACTGGTAAGCCCCATTAATAATGACCAGTTAGGCGCAAGATATTTGATAACAGCCGAAATGATTAACGAATAAATCAGCAGTTTTACAATAAACAATATTTGTGAGAACAATTGAGAGAATATTTGTAGAGACATACAGCCCATGTAGGTTTTATAGATTGCAAATAAACTTTAAAAAAGCTTGCAAAGCAAGCTTTTTTAAAGTTTATTTGGGTTTTAAGAAAGCGCGTGGCGCTCTTATTTTAGCTAGTTTTTAGTTAGTTTTTCTTTTTGCCGCCTTCTTTTTCTTGGATTTCCGCAGGTACAGGAAACTGCTCAATGGGCTGACCTGCTAAGGCTCTTTCCATAAACTTACGCCAAATTGGTACAACATAGACACCACCTGTTACGCCATTTGCCATTGGCGAATAATCATCATTGCCAATCCAGATGGCGACAGATAACTGTGGTGCATAGCCGACAAACCAAGCATCACGGAAATCAGAAGTTGTACCTGTTTTACCTGCAACGGGGCGACCATCACTCATTTGGGCTTCTGTGGCTGTACCGTTAGTCACCACACCACGCAAAGTATCAGTCAAATAGGAAACGGCGATCGGATCGAGAATTAACTCAGGTTTGGGGGTATTGTCTAAAATCAAATTGCCATTGCGATCGGTGACACGGGCAATCAATGTGGTTTTAGATTTATAGCCACCACTAGCAAATACAGCATAGGCTCCTGCTACTTCCATTGGTGTGACATCGGCGGCTCCTAGGGGCAAAGAAACCACGGGCTTCATCGGGCTATTAATTCCTAGTTTGCGGCATAGGGCAACTACATTTTCATTGCCAAATTCTAGACCAAGTTTCAGGGCAGGGATATTTCGAGAAATCGCGATCGCCTGTCGAATGCTCATTGTGCCTGCGAACTTGTTGTCATAGTTGCGAGGCACATAGGGTTCATCACCATCAGGGATAGACATGGGGCTATCATCAATCCCTGAATCGGGTGTGTAATTGCCTGAGGCAAAGGCAAGATAGTAAACAAAGGGCTTGAAGGAAGAACCCAACTGTCTCCTTGCGAGGACAGCACGGTTATATTGATTTTTATCAAAGTCACCCACGCCGCCAACTAAAGCCTTGACAAAGCCTGTACGAGGATCAACCGCAACTAAAGCTAATTGATCGGCATAGGCTCCGCGATTGACTAGATCACCATGTCCTTCAGCAGCAACTTCTTCCGCGATGCGCTGTAATTTGAGATCAATGGTGGTCTGGACACGCAACCCCCCCTGTAAAACCACATCTCTTCCAAACTTTTCTTCTAATTCAGCAGTTACAGCCTGCGACACATAGGGAACTCGGCTCGCTTCGTAAGAGATTCCCTGTTTACGGATCGTTATTTTCTGAGCTTTGGCTGCCTTGATCTCCGCAGGCGTTGCCCAATTAAGTTCCGCAAGGCGATCGAGGACTAAGCCTTGACGCTTTTTCGCTTCCGCAAAATTATCGACAGGATTAAAAACCGATGGGGCTTGGATTGTCCCCGCCAGAATCGCTGATTCAGCAAGCGTTAAATCAGCCGCCGATTTACCAAAATAGTTTTGAGATGCGGTTTCTGCGCCATTAGTGTTTTTACCCCAAAATACCTGATTGAGATACATCTCAAGGATTTGTTCCTTGGTAAAAACCTGTTCCACTCGCATTGCTAAAACCGCTTCAGCAACTTTACGGTTAAGGCTCCGTTCATTGGATAAAAATAAATTTTTGACTAACTGCTGGGTCAGAGTCGATCCACCTTCAACGGTTCCACCCGCATTAAAGTTAGCTAAAACTGCTCGACCAATACCATTGGGATCAATGCCCTTATGGGTGTAGAAGTAGGCATCTTCCATAGCAAGAACCGATCGCTTTAAATGGGGTGAAATGCGATCGAGGGTGACGACTTCGCGGTTAACATCCCCATGTAACCGCGCAATTAGTTCACCATTGATATCGTAAATATAGGTGGTTTCAACGGGTACATAGCCTTTTAAAACCCTGACATCAGGCAGATCTCGAAAGCTGAGGGCTAAGCCAACCAGTCCACCTGCCACAGCCGCACCGCCAACCATGATAATGCCTAGCAATGTGCCACCAACAGCTTTGAGAGTGCCTTTTATAATACTGCCAGTTAGAGAGCCAGAACGCTCTACACTATTTGATGCCACAGCAATCTACCCTTTGATCAATTCATAGGTAATCTTACTTCATTAATAAGTATTTCGGGCGCTTAAGTTAAAAAAACTACGCTGTAGTTTTTTAACTCGGATTTAGCGCCTTTGAGCGAGTTTGTCATATACCAATTGCAGATCGACATGATGATGGGCGATCGCCACAAGGGTGTGATAAAACAAATCGGCAACTTCAGAGGCGATCGCATCGGGATCATCATCTTTGCAAGCCATCACCACTTCGGCAGACTCTTCACCAATTTTTTTCAAAATTTTGTTATCCCCACCCGCAAAAAGTTTGCAAGTATAGGAGCTTTCTTGAGGATTTTCTCGGCGATCAATAATCACCGCAAATAACTCTGATAGAGGATCGTTCATAAAATAAAAGTGCTTATACAAAATGATTGTGAGGCACAAAGTGCCTCACAATCTTAATAATAAAGGCACGCTATGCGTGCCTTTATCGAATTTGAATGTCTTGATTTGCAAGACATTCAAATCAATCAAGAATTGCCAACAATTACTTGATCGAAGCCTTACCACCAGCTTCTTCGATTTGCTTCTTAGCAGCTTCAGCATCAGCCTTAGGAATACCTTCTTTAACGGTCTTAGGTGTGGATTCAACCATGTCCTTAGCGTCTTTCAAGCCTAAGCCAGTGATTTCACGGACAATTTTAAGAACAGCGATCTTCTTATCAGCAGGTACTTCATCAAGTACCAAGTCGAAAGCGGTCTTTTCTTCAACTTCTTCAACAGCAGCAGCGCCGCCAGCAGCAGCAACCATCATACCGCCAACAGGAGCAGCAGCCGAAACGCCGAAGGTTTCTTCGATCGCCTTGACCAACTCAGAAGCCTCAAGAAGGCTCAAAGTCTTTAGTTCTTCAATAATGCTGTCGATTTTTGTAGACATAGTTTTTCTCTTTAATTAGTTAGATTAGGGGAATAATTCGTAATTGATAATTGATAATTCGTAATTCGTAATTCGTAATTACCAACTGCTCTAAGCAGCTTCCTTTTCGGAAATGGCTTTGATGGCACGTCCAAGGGATTGAGGAACCTCTTTGATACCGATCGCAATCTTGGCAGTAACTGCATTGATCGCACCAGCAATTTGCGAGATGAGTACTTCCTTAGAAGGTAAATCGGCGATCGCTTGTAAGTCTTTAGCACTCAAAGCGCGACCTTCTAAGACACCGCCACGAAGTTCGGTTTTCTTAGATTCCTTTTGAAAAGCTTGGTAGGCTTTAACAGCACCACCAATGTCATCTTTAACAAACAAGCAAGCAGAAGGGCCAACTAGAAACTTTTCTAGAGGCTGCCATTCAGGAGTACCCGAAATAGCTTGCTTGAGCAAAGTGTTTTTAGTTGTTCTACACACCGTGCCACTTGCACGGAGCGATCGGCGGAGCTTAGTGATTTCTGCTACCGACAATGTTGCGTAATCAATTACGAAAACTAGTTGAGTTCCGTCAAACTCTTGACTGATTTTGCTGACTAGCGCTTTTTTCTGCTCTAGGGTCTTACCCATGTATTTTGCACCTCCTTGTGTTTGGAGTTAATCACAATGGGGCGAAGCCCCATTGTGATTAACTTTTGAATCTTTAAAGTCATTAAAAATGCCTCGTCTTTTCGCAGACCGAGGCTAAAAAATTATTCCAGTTTGGAATTTCTTTCAAATCACCTCGGCAGGAAATTAAGCCATTAGCACCTGCTGTCTATGGAGCTATTTAGTTGTTGAAATTTCTTTCTAGGCTTATTACAACGATTTAGACTAAGGTTTTTATAAACATTTTCCCTTGAAGGGAAAATGTTTAATTTAAATGACTTTGAAAGGCTTGATTATGCCTCAGCAAGCTTGAGATCGCGCAATGCAGAAACATCAACTTCGATTGATGGCCCCATCGTTGCGGAGACATAGAGCGATCGCCAGTAACGACCCTTTGCACCAGAAGGACGATTACGATCAATCGTTTCTTGTAGAGCCTTCAGGTTTAGCAGTAGATCTTCTGCGGTGAAAGCAGCTTTGCCAAACTGAATATGCACGATACCAGTGCGATCGGCACGGAATTCTAGCTTACCAGCTTTGAACTCATTAATTGCACCTGCAAGATCAGTAGTTACCGTACCACCCTTAGGAGACGGCATCAACCCTCTTGGACCAAGCAACTTACCAAGTTTGGCAACTTGAGGCATCACATCAGGTGTTGCAATCAGCAAATCAAAATCCATTCTCCCCTTGCTGATCTCATCGATGAGTTCCTCAGAACCTGCGATATCTGCACCTGCGGCGGTTGCTTCAGCAACTTTTTCACCACGAGCAATAACTGCTACACGAATTGTTTGTCCTGTTCCCTTGGGTAAAGTCACTGTGGTACGCAATTGTTGGTCAGCGTACTTAGGATCAATACCTAGTCTCACGTGGGCTTCTACAGACTCAGGAAATTTTGCGGTTGCGGTTACTTTAACTAGCTCCAGAGCTTCGATAGGGGCGTAAGGACGCTCTTCTACTTTGCTTAGAGCTTCCTTAAGACGCTTTGATACTTTTTTTGCCATGATTGCTCCTTCGGGGTGCGATCGGAAACATAAGTTTCCTCCCCCAATTAAGAAAGTTTATATAAAAAATTAGATGTAGGTAAGGGACAGAATGCTAGGCGGTAATAGTAACGCCCATATTCTTCGCAGTACCTTCAATGATCTTCATTGCCGCGTCAATATCATTTGCATTGATATCAGGCATTTTTGTTTCTGCAATTTGACGTAGTTGATCTTTGGTGATGGAACCAACTTTTTTACGGTTAGGTTCAGCAGAACCAGAAGAAATACCAGCAGCCTTTTGGATAAGAACTGATGCAGGAGGCGTTTTGAGGATGAAGGTAAAGCTTCGATCTTCATATACAGATATTTCTACAGGAATGACCATGCCTGCTTGATCAGCAGTACGGGCATTATATTCCTTACAAAACATCATGATGTTGACACCATGCTGACCTAGAGCAGGACCAACTGGTGGAGTTGGACTAGCTTTACCAGCATTAAGCGCTAACTTAATAATTGCTGTAACTTTTTTAGCCATTTTCTCTTTTAGCCAATATAGCCGTTAAAAAATCTACAAACCTGCGTTTGAGTGAGTTAGTTTTGCTTTTGTACCTGATTGAACTCCAGTTCTACAGGTGTATCTCTTCCAAAAATTGAGAGAAGGGCTTTGAGTTTACTGCGCTCTAGGCTAACCTCTACCACTTCACCTTCAAAATTTTGGAAGGGTCCATTTAGCACTTTAATTTTATCGCCTTGAGCCATATCAATTTTCAGAACTGGCTCTTGCTCGACGGTGACACGGAAGATTCTTTCGACTTCTTTCTCGGTCAATGGGCGAGGCTTAACATGTCCTCGTCCTCGTCCATAATGACGTTTCTGCTCTGTACCAACGAAGTTAATTACATGGGGAGTGCTCTTAACAGCTAACCATGCATCATCATCAACTTCTAACTGTCCGATTTCGTTTCTAACAGTCTTAATTTGGATCAGCACATATCCAGGAAAAATCTTTTCCTCAGATGTTAAACGACTACCATCTTTCCTAAGTTTGACGGTCGGTGTCTGCGGAATTTCAATCTGCTTGATCCTATCTTCGACATCAAGGGTTTTGATGCGTTGTTCTAGGCTTGACTTGACCTTTTTTTCACAGCCTGAAGCAATCTGAACCGCGTACCATTGAAACAGTACGTCTGATTCTTCATGGATAGATGAATGGTCGATGTCTTCGGTAAACATTATTGAAACACCTGCAATGCGATCGCCTTAAACAAAGCATCAATCAGATACACAAAAGTTGCAACCGCAACGATCATTAGAAGCACAGATGCAGATTCACTAATTAATTGTTGACGGTTTGGCCAAACAATTTTGCTGAATTCAGCTTTAGAGTCTGCAAAAAACTTAGTTATGCCAGCATTATCAGACGTTTCTGAATTAGCTTTTGACACTTCTTTGGGTTGCTCTTTTACTTCGTTTTTGGTCATAGTGGCAACTCGTGAGATCCCTTTGCAATCTTTGTAAATGCGATGTGTTTAACTACAGTCTTGAAAAACTTAAGGTCAGTCTTCGGTTGTGTGAAGATGGTGAAGCGCGCCCTGGAGGACTCGAACCTCCGACATCAGGTTTTGGAGACCTGCGTTCTACCAACTGAACTAAGGACGCACGTTGTGAAAACAAGATTTTGATACGTTACCAGTTATATCTCAGGTATCAATTGCTATATCAAAATAGTATTTGAAACCTAGTATAACCATAAATGGTTCTATAGTGGACGATCAAATCTTTGTTTAAGACGTGTTGCTTTACCAACGAGGTCACGTAAGTAGTAGAGCTTAGCACGACGCACTTTACCACGACGAATCACTTTGATGCTTTCAATTTGTGGAGAATGTAGCAAGAAGGCTCGCTCTACTCCTATTCCTTGAAATACACGACGGACGGTAATGACAGAATTAATGCCAGAACCACGTCTTGCGATGATCACGCCTTCGTAGGGTTGAGTACGTTCTTTGCCGCCCTCTTTGATCCTAACTCCAACCTTGACAGTATCTCCCACATAAATTTGAGGAAGATCCGTTTTGATATATTCCGCTTCAATTGAGCGGATGATTTCAGAAGCGTTCATGAGGAATGCCAAAAAAGTCGCGATCATCTATGTTAAAGGATGATCGCTCTGATGTCTAGGGTTTTTTGAAAAAAGTTATTAATTTAATGCAAGATATGTTGACTAACAACTTTTTCTGCGAAGACTGGAGCTTGGGATAAGTTGGCTATTTTGTTGTTCTGCTTGACGTTTGGCAATAATTTCATCGGCGGTGCTTTGTAAGGTGCGATCGCGATAGGGAATAGCGGCACGAGTATTGAGAAAAGCAGATTCGGTGTCAGAGATGGGTGGCAATAGGGTGGGTGCAAAGGCGGCGATCGTGCTGGGAGATTTGCGTCCGATGGGGGCGATCGCGCCGATTTGTAAACCTGCGGCAAGCATGGCAGCCCGAACGGCGGCGGATGAGGAGTAAGTAACCAGATAGCCATCGGGTTTGAGGCAGTTGGCTAAAACCTGAATAAATTCGACTGTCCAGAGTTGGGGGCAGTGGGGCGGAGAGAAGGGATCGAGAAAGATCGCATCCGCCCATTTGGTTGGGACTTGGCTAATGGTTTGCCTTGCATCACCGATGAGTAGTTGTAAGGAGATATTTTTCGTTTTTACAATTTGTTTTTCTGCTGCGGTGGTGAGGATTTGGGCGATCGCAGGTTGCCAAATATTTACTAGTCCTGCGGCGATCGCTTTTTGCGGCACTTCAAGATTGTTTTCGAGGGCAATGATGTGGAGATTGGCGATGGCAGTTTGTCTAGATTGCTTTAAGTCAGAAATGCAGGCGATCGCGGCGGCAGAGTTATAACCCAATCCATAGCAAATATCGAGAATATTTAGGTTAGTTTGAGTTTGGGCTTTTTCAGCAATCTTGGCAGGAATCACAAATTTAGCTTCAGCTTCGTGTTTTGCGCCATGAGAGCTATGAAAGGTTTCTTGGAATGCCTCCGACCAAAAGGTTACGGAGCCATCTGCGGTTGGGAAAAGTGAAAGAGTATCCATAGAGACAAGGCGATGAGTAGTTCAGCATGTTGGAAAAACAGAGCTAGAGTTTATGCCAAACTGCTCAATTGAGTATTAATCCTTACGATAGAAGCGTTTAAAGTTTAAAGGAGGTATCTTAAGTTACATAACAAAGTTATTGTCAAGTCCCTCTTACCGTACCTACCATGACATCTTCTACAAAAACTTTGCGCGTTTTGGTGGTGGATGACCACGAACTAACACGATGTACCTTAAAGTTAGCGCTTTCCTTACAATCTTGCATAGGATTTGTAGAGGTGGCAACTAATGGTAAAGAAGCGATCTCTCAAGTGCAGAAATATGAGCCTGATGTGGTGGTCATGGATTTACATATGCCTGTTATGGATGGCTGGACAGCCTCCAGTGCTATTAAAGATCAATATCCTCATATCAAGATTGTGGCTTATTCGGCAGCCGATGGTGGCAAAGCGCAAGCAATATCTAATGGCGCAAGCATTGATGCGTTCTGTGACAAGGGCGCTTGTACTCGTAGTTTGCTAGACGCAATCAAAAATGTTGCATAAAAGAATAAAAAAGAGTCGGCGCATAGCGCCGACTCTTTTTTATTGTCCAGTTTTACTTGGGGATAACAACTTGGCGGCAATAATGCCACCGATAAAGCCAAATAAATGCCCTTCCCACGAAATATATGAGCGAGTTGGTAAGACTCCCCAAATTAGCCCCCCATAGGTGACAGCGATCGCCACGGAAATCGCGATCGCCACAAAACTTCGCTCAAAATAACCACGAAATAACAAGTACCCAAAATAGCCAAAAACCACAACACTTGCACCAATATGCACAGAATTGGGGTTGCCCACTAACCAAGTTCCGAGACCACCGATGAAAGCAGACATAAAAGATACAAAATAAAAATCATTTATGCTTCGTATCATTACAAACCAGCCTAAAACGATGAATGGGAGCGTGTTAGCAGCAACATGATAAAATCCTCCATGCAAAAATGGGGCAAAGAGGAGACCACGCAATCCCACGACGTTATGAGGCAAAATCCCAAAAGCATTAAGCCTACCTCGAAAAACTATTTGATTGACAATGACGACAATCCAAAAAATTGCTATTAAAGTCGCCAAAATCTGAAATTGCTGTTTTAGCTCTTTGCTAATAGTTTGCACTTTTTGCTTCACGGTTTTTACCCCAATTTTAAAGCGATCGCATATTTGACTTACTCAATCAAATATAGCAATCGTTGCTTAAGCATTTCAATAAGGGTCGGCGGCGCGATGCACCGCCGACCTTTATTTCAGCAAAGTTATAGCTAAAGTTATAGCTCCTTAAAGCTTTTCAATAATCCGAATATTTACATACTGCTCATTCTTGAGTTTTTCTTTTAATCGCTTCTCCATCTCTTGTTCTTGCTTCTTTTGAGAATCATTAAGAGACTGAGCGAGCCACAAACAATAAGATACAATCAAAGCCCCAAAAAATTCCATACAAATCTCATACAAGTTTGGAAGCCTGAATATTACATTAGATGAATTTTATTAGTCAAGATAATTAGCTATAAAAAAGCAGAACTTAATATATAGCAATGCAATAAAAACAGAAGACGAGGTGCGGCGCAAAGCGCCGCACCTCGTCTTCTGTTTTTATGTCTTAACAAGCATGGCAAAAGCGATCGCGCGATCGCGAGGTCGCTTTTGCCATGCTTGAAAACCTATTAAAATTGATCAAATAGAGGCAGTTGATCAATTTTTGATACTTTCATTACATTTTATTTTAAGGATGAGCATTTTGTATGGTATGTTGTTGTATGGTGCAAGAGTGCCACATTAATTAAATTGATCGCAGGTAGCATGTAATCAATAGCTCCAATTTAATCTAGCAAGTAGCAAACAAGTCTTTTAAACAAGTTTTTTGTAGCGGCTGCTCTAGTCACCTGCTGAAGATTTCATAGCGTAGAGGTTTTCTATCATCATGTCCATTCGCCTTTATGTTGGCAACCTGCCAGCAGAATTAGATCGCCAAGCTCTAGAAAAAATTTTCAATGAATCAGGTGATTCAGTGTCTCTGAAAGTTATCACTGATCGTAAAACTGGTAAATGTAGAGGTTTTGGTTTTGTAACCGTCGGTTCTGACGAAGTTGCAGATACAGTCATTGAAAAATTTAATGGTTACGACTTCAATGGTGCAGTACTCAAACTAGAAAAAGCCTTACCTCGTACCAAAGGTAAGGGAGAAGACGGTTCTGATTTGGAAGACGGTTCTGATGATTCTGTAAAGTCAGAAGATGAAACCGCATCAGTAAGCACAGTTGCTGCTCCAGTTAAAGCTGCGGCGAAACGCAAAAAGCGTAGCAACAATAAGAAGACTACTGGAGGTTCAACGACTTCTAGTAGCTCTTCGGAAGCTCATCAACCCGATCCCCGATGGGCCTCTGATCTGGAGCGCTTAAAACAGCAGCTTCTAGAAGCGCAAGGCGCAGCCAAGTAAAGTAAAAAAAATCCTCGCAAAGCGAGGATTTTTTTATGGCTGGGGAACTGGAGTTTCAATTGGTGTTGCCTTGGGGTAGTAGTCGCTCTCATCGGTTAAGGGTGGACGCAACCAAAATCTGAGGGTATAAAACACAAGATCTTTGATTTCTGTCCACACACGTTCAGATTGCACAAAAGAATTTGCACTAAACAAGAAGTATTCGGGACGAATTTGTAATTTCTTCGCAATTGGTGCGGGACATTTTTTTTCAAGTTGATTCTGTTTTTCGGAGATGTACCTAGAAAGCGGAATCGGACGCGATCGGAAAGAGCGATAGTCAGTAGTGATTAGAGCAACATTAAGATCTTGATTTCTAAAAGATAAAAAAGCTCGCGACCCTTCAATCGGTGAAGTGATCAGCAAAATCTTTTGGCTATTACGCGGATTTTCTTTGAACTGCTCAGAAATAATTGGTATTTTCTTTTTTTCGATATCCTTAATGAGTTTGTCGATCGCATCACCGCTACTTCTTACAGTAATTCCAGAGGGATCAAGAATTATAGAAGAACGAAGATTATTAGTAACTTGTCCATTTTGGGCTGCGAGTCCTAATAATGTGTCGCACATCTGATCTGCCTCCGTTAAATCAACTTGAGGCAGGGCTGCTGCCGTAGCCGTGGGAGCATTTAAAAAGTAAGCTTCATAGCGTGGATCATAACCCAAACTAGTGATTTCATCGCCAACTATTGCCTTACTACGATTAGTTGAATTGTCTGGGGTGATTAAACATGGGTATGCCTTGGTTGGTGGGTAGGTTGTTTTTTTACCACCACTTAGAAGAATGTAAGGTTTGGGTTTTATAGGAGAGTCATTCCATCTTTTTAAAGCTTCTTGGAGTCTGGGAACATAGGGAGGATTATCAGCTAGTACGACGATAATATCAAAAATCTCTCTTTCAAAATTAACCCGATCTTGCTCTGACAGATTAAGCACTGGGCGGCGTAAAGATTGCTCGCTGGCATTGACTGATTGTTGTTCTAAGTAGCAATTGAATAGATCTGATGTGGCGTTATTTGTAGCGATCGCAAACAAAATTAAAACTATTAATATTTCTCTAGTGACGATTGCCACCTTACTCTCAGCGCCTTTATTATCAACTTTTTCGCCACTTTTAATCTTGATATCTTTTAATCTGAGCCAAAAATTGAAAAAAAGTAAAAGTATGATAATTCCAGTTAAAGTAAATGGAAAAGACAGAAAGTCAATAACAATTTTGGGGACTGGCTCTTCAACAAATCTAAAACTGGCAAAAATAATAACAATTAATGCCGTAAATAGAACTAAACCAAAGATGCGAAACCAGTCTTTGGGAATAGCTCTAAACAGGATAATAAAAATTGGGATTGCAATAATCCAAATTAGAATATTGGTTAATAGATCGAACAAGATCCCTCCAAAATTCTCTAGTAGTCCTCATGATGGACTGACGGTAAGATGTGTCAGTGCAATATGCTAGTCAATAGAGTTGCATCTGTAAAGGGTTTTATCTGGTTTTATCTGACTTTTTCTAGCAAATTTACAATTAGAGACGCACAGTAAGATAGAGAAGAAATTTTTAGTAGTGCGGCTTTGCCTCGCTACTAAAAATTTCTTCTTGATTAAATCCTCGTTTCGTAAACCTTAAACCCTATGCCCGCGAAAGAAGAGTTACGTTTGCCCAGTTGGTTGCGCCCAAAAGTTGGTAATGCTAATGAGATTTCTGAAGTTCAGAAAATCATTAAGCAACGAGGGATTCATACTATTTGTGAAGAGGGGCGCTGCCCCAATCGGGCGGAGTGTTATTCCCAAAAAACGGCTACTTTTTTGTTGATGGGTCCGACCTGTACTCGTGCCTGTGGTTTTTGCCAAGTTGATAAGGGACATCGCCCCATGCCCCTTGATCCTGAGGAGGCGCAAAAGGTAGCTGAGGCGGTGGAGTTATTGGGTTTAGATTATGTGGTGCTGACTTCGGTGGCGCGGGATGATTTGGCGGATCAGGGGGCTAGTTGTTTTGTGGAGACGATGCAGGCAATTCGCCGATCGCGACCAAAGGTAAAAATCGAAGTGTTAACTCCAGATTTTCGCGGCGATCGCCATTGCATTGAAACCGTAGTTGCGGCGGAGCCTGTCTGCTATAACCACAACATTGAAACAGTGCGGCGCTTGCAGGGTAAGGTGCGACGGGGTGCAAAATATGAGCGATCGCTGTCTGTTTTACAAATAGTTAAAGAGATCGATCCGCGTATTATTACCAAGTCAGGGTTAATGGTGGGGCATGGCGAAACTGTGGAGGAATTAACTGAGACGATGCAAGATTTGTCGATGATCGGTTGCAGTTCGCTCACCATTGGTCAATATTTGCGTCCTTCATTGGAGCATTTACCCGTGCAGAAATATTGGACTCCCGAAGAGTTTGACGAATTAGGGGCGATCGCTAAGCAAATTGGTTTTGCCCATGTGCGATCGGGCGCATTGGTGAGAAGTTCTTACCATGCTAGTCAAACTGTCTAAATAGCTTGGCATAATTAAAAAAACAAGAAAATGAGTGGCGGCGCTTCGCGCCGCCACTCATTTTCTTGTTTTTTATGTCCTACAGCAATTTGTTTTCAAACCCGCCACAAATTAAAATATAAAACCCGTTGCGGGGCTTCGCCCTGCGACCCTTCTTGTGGCGGGTTTGATCGAGTTTTGCTGTAAGCAAAACTTACACTGCTAGAGCAAAGTTTAGACAAAAAAATAGCGAGTCATGGCAACGTCAGTAAATCCATTTCTCGCTAGCTCTTGTTCAATGAAACAATTGAGACGCATATATAAGTTCCCACGAAGCGAAAAGGGTTTTCATCAGCTAAAGCGCTTATTTGAAATTCTTTCTATGTAAGCATTTTGGCTTGATCCCTCAAATTGACAAATCAAAACCCAAAAGATAAATGGCGGCGCTTCGCGCCGCCATTTATCTTTACTGCTATGGAAATATCTCAAAGCGATATTTCTAATTTCTATACCAGATGCCTTCAATGCGATCGCTAATATTAATCGCATCCGTATGGGTTTCCGCCAAAATTGTAACGTGACCGAGTTTCCGCCCAATGGAAGAACTGGTTTTGTTGTACCAGTGAATGTGGGTATTCGGAAAACTAGCAATCTCCTTGAGTTTGTGGGCATATCGAGAATTGCTGATGGAATTTTCGATATTTGACCAAGTTTCTTTTTCAAATCCCAAAAGATTGACCATGACGACCACAGGCGCAAGCATTGATACATCGCCGAGGGGCTGTCCACTGACCACACGCAGTAATTGCTCAAATTGCGAAGTTTGACAACCTTCGATGGTGTAATGTCCCGAATTATGGGTGCGCGGCGCGATTTCATTAACGCTGATTTCGCCCGTCGCTGTTAAAAAGAACTCGATCCCAAATACGCCGATCGCATCTAGACTAGAGACGATTTCTGTGGTGATCGCTTTTACTTTTTGGCTAATGATTGGATCGACACGAGCAGGGGCGATGGTGCGACGACAAACTTGATTAGCTTGCAGAGTTTCGACGACGGGATAAATTGATATTTCGCCCGATTCCGATCGCGCAGCAATGACGGCTAGTTCTCGCTCAAAGGGAATAAAAGCCTCAGCGATCGCAGGTGCTTTGTGCATACTGTCCCAAGCTGCTTTTAGTTCGGTTTCGTTGCCAACAATCCAAGTGCCTTTGCCGTCATAACCATGCCGTCTTGCTTTGAGTACAAAGGGATAGCCTAATTTAGTGGCTGAATCTAACAGTTCTGATTCGTTGTCTACACTATAAAATTTTGGGGTGGGAATACCACAATTTTGAAAATGTTGGCGCTGGTTGAGTTTATCAACGGCGATCGCCAAAGTTTCTAGTTTTGGTAAAAATAATACGCCGCGATCGCCAGTACGATCAGCTAGTTCTTGCAGAGCCGCCAAATCGACAAATTCATTCTCAAAGGTAATTACCTGACTATATTCAGCAAGCTGCGCGGTTGCCTGTGCGTCCGCAACTTTGCCATAAATTACGCGATCAGCAACGGACACGGCTGAGTCATCGGCACTCGCAGCCTGTACCGCCAAAGAAATACCAAGATGTTTTGCGGCGATCGCCAGCATCCAAGCTAGTTGTCCACCGCCAATCACCCCGATTTGTTGTCGAGTAACCACTACAAAAATCCTGAATTAATTTTTTGTAAATTTGTAAATAGCTTCTCAACTATATAGCTTAAGCACCACAAAGAAAGCACTGCTTAGCAGTGCTTTCTTTGTGATACTTAAGCTGGGGACGAGACTCGAACTCGTGACCTACTGATTACAAATCAGTTGCTCTACCAACTGAGCTACACCAGCAAATTTAGCGCTAAAGCATAATAACAGAAGTGCGATCGCTTTAGCAATATTTAAATATTTATTCTCGATTCATTCTCGAAAGTCGAGCCGTGACTGACAGTTAGACTTAAAGGACTCGCAGTAAAATAAAGAGCCAGATTTTTTATGAAGCGGCTTCGCCGCTTCATAAAAAATCTTTAGTTGACGGTAATTAAATATCGCTACAAAATGCTTAGGTAGGAAAAAGTTTTTAGCTGTTTAGAGACAACATTTCGAGAATGTCGAGATTCTAAAAATTTGGCATCAAAACATAAATAATTAGCGTAAACATACCCAAACATAAATTGATACGGACATGGCTAGGACAAGCGATCGCACCACACAGACCCAACAGACAAACCATTACAAAACACTGCGGATTAGTTACAATGCTGCCCCTGCTGAGGTCAAAAGCGCCTATCGCGGACTAGTCAAAGAGTTTCATCCCGATTGTAATCATCACCTTGACAACCATGATGATATTGCTTCGATCAATCTCGCCTACGAAGTTCTGAGCAATCCTCAAGCTCGCGCCCATTACGATCGCAAACTCGGCATTAAACACAACTCTAACAGCGCATCTCAGAGCGCATCTCAGAGCGCATCTCAGAGAACATCTCACGGCGCATCTCATAACGCCTCTCACGGAGTCAAGCGATCGCCTACTAGACGCGACACCCATCTCAATGAAGATCAGAAAATTGATCGTTGGTGTAAACAGGTCTATGAACCAATCATGGACTTGCTAGAAAGTATTCTTGATAGTCTTGATGAACAGATTGATGCGCTGGCTGATGATCCCTATGATGATGGTTTGATGGAAGACTTTGAAGACTATATCGATGAATGTCGCGGCTCCTATGCCAAAGCCCAGATTTTCTTTAGAGCAGTTCCCAATCCTGCTTCAGCCGCAGGGATCGCCAGCTATCTTTATCACTGTCTCAATGCGATTAGTGACGGCATCGAAGAGTTAAATTATTTCACTTTAAATTTTGACGATCGCCATTTACACACAGGACAAGAGCTATGGCGTAGGGCTGAAGAAATGCGCTACTACGCTCAAAGGGCGATGCAAAGCACCCAAACACTAGGTATATAGAGGATTGTTTCACAGGCTTTGGCGGAGAAACAATCTAGTGTTTCACAGGCTTTGGCGATAATGTAAACTTATTTTAATTAATTAGTCATCCCCCTCGCTCCTGCTGTAACCAAAGCCAATGCAACCAACCGATCCGAAAAAGTTTACTGAAAAAGCATGGGAAGCGATCGTCAAATCGCAGGAAGTCGCAAGGCGATCGCAACATCAGCAACTCGAAGTCGAGCATTTAGTCATGGCGCTCTTGGAGCAGGAAGAGGGTTTGACGACAAATATCTTCACAGCGATGGCAGTGCCGATGGCTAGGGCGCGGCGACAGGTGGAGGAATTTTTGCGACGACAGCCCCGTGTGGCGAGTCCAGAGCAGTTGTACTTGGGGCGCAATCTAGAGGTATGGCTTGATCGCGCTGAGGAGAGTCGCAAAAGCTTTGGGGATGAGTTTATGGCGATCGAGCATATGCTGATCGGCTTAGCTGATGACGATCGCCTCGGTAAGCGGCTCTATCGCGATTTGAGCATTGATCGTAAAAAATTAGAGGAAACGATTAAGGCGGTACGAGGTAGTCAAACGATTACCGATCAAAATCCTGAAGCCAAGTATGCGGCTTTGGAAAAATATGGGCGCGATCTGACGGAACAGGCTAAGGAGGGCAAGCTCGATCCTGTGATTGGGCGTGATGATGAAATTCGGCGGGTGATGCAGGTGCTATCTCGGCGTACCAAAAATAATCCTGTATTGATTGGCGAACCAGGGGTGGGTAAAACCGCGATCGCTGAAGGATTAGCTCAACGGATTATTCGGGGAGATGTACCAGACTCCCTCAAAGACCGCACGATTATTAGCCTCGATATGGGTTCGCTGATTGCAGGAGCCAAATATCGGGGAGAATTTGAAGATCGACTGAAGGCGGTGCTTAAGGAAATTCTCAATTCTGATGGGAAGATCGTGCTTTTCATTGATGAGTTGCATACGGTAGTGGGTGCGGGAGCAACCCAGCAGGGGGCGATGGATGCGGGGAATTTGCTCAAACCGATGTTAGCTAGGGGGGAATTACGTTGTATCGGTGCGACTACTCTTGATGAATATCGGCAATACATTGAAAAGGATGCCGCTTTAGAGAGACGTTTTCAACAGGTAGTTGTCAATCAACCAACAGTTGAAGACACAATCTCAATTTTACGAGGACTTAAGGAAAGCTATGAAAGGCATCATGGAGTTGACATTTCTGATTCAGCGTTGGTAGCGGCTGCAACGCTTTCAAATCGCTATATTACTGAGCGTTTTTTACCAGACAAAGCGATTGATTTAATGGATGAGGCAGCCGCAAAACTCAAGATGGAAATGGATTGCAGACCCCGAGAACTAGACGAAATTGATCGCCGTATAAGACAATTAGAGATGGAGAGACTTTCCTTACAAAAAGAGAAAGATTCTACTCTCTCTGAAAGAATAGAAGAAAATGGAAAGGTAATCTACAAAGGTAAGATGAGCAAGGCATTACAAGAACGTCTTGAGCGACTTGATATAGAGATGAACGAATTGAGTGAGCGCTTTACTAATTTAAACGAACGCTGGGAGCAGGAAAAGGGTGTTCTAGATAACTGGAGATCTCTAAAAGAACAGATTGCCCAAACTAAACTACAAATCGAACAAGCAGAACGTGATTTTAATCTCAATAAAGCAGCAGAATTAAAGTATGGCAAGCTAACTGAGTTAGAGAAAAATCTTGACGAGTCAGAATTGGAAATTAATCGAACAAGATCTGATGGATCGCTTTCTCGTGAACAGGTTACGGAAGATGACATTGCCGAAATTGTGGCGCGTTGGACAGGGATTCCACTCAAGAAATTATTACTTTCGGAACGGCAGAAGTTATTAACTTTAGAAACCCATTTACACGATCGCGTGATTGGTCAAGAAGAAGCCGTAAGCTCGGTAGCATCGGCGATTCGTCGCGCCCGTGCAGGGATGAACGATCCCAATCGTCCCCTCGGTTCATTCCTGTTTTTGGGTCCAACTGGCG
>Ga0316612_1000122_pt1 | contig 29508 bp, 24 predicted proteins | sample MIS2016226_MG_FD_207676 | JGI IMG/M metagenome (GOLD analysis project Ga0316612, IMG submission 207676) | Microbial mat bacterial communities from Middle Island sinkhole, Lake Huron, Michigan, United States - MIS.2016.226 | ecosystem: Environmental > Aquatic > Freshwater > Lake > Sediment... | reverse complement strand
GAGGTACGAGGTACGATATACGATATACGATATACGAGGTACGAAGTGGGAAGATGGAAGATGGAAGAGTAAGGTGGAACAAAATGAATTGTTTAATTTTACAAAGTAAAAATTAAAATAGTGAAAAATTATTCTGTCAAATTCTATCAAAAATCCGATTACACCAATTGGAATGTATTTATTGGTCAAGCCAAAAATGCTACATTCCTGTTTCATCGTGATTTTATGGAATATCATTCCGATAGATTTCAGGATTATTCTTTGATTATTTTGGACGGCGAAAAATGGGTGGCAGTTCTTCCTGCCAATGTGGTTGGCAATGAAGTTTTCTCGCATCAAGGCTTGACTTATGGCGGATTGGTTTATAACCAAAAACTAAAATTAGCTTCGGTTCTTGAAATTTTCAAAAGTATTTTATGGTTTTTGAATGAAAATAAAATCGAGAAATTACAGTTAAAGTTATTGCCCTCTATTTACCATCAAAAACCTGCCGACGAATTGCATTATGCTTTGTTTTTGGCGGAAGCCCAATTAATACGCAGAGATACATTGGCTGTTTTGGATTTGACAAAGAAAAATAGTTTGTCCAAATTGAGAAAAAGAAGCATTCAAAAAGGAATTTCAAATGATTTTAAAATAAAAGAAGTCGCTGATTTTGAGGAATTTTGGAACGAAATATTAATTCCTAATTTAGCCCAAAAACACCAAGCCAAACCCGTACATAGTTTAGAAGAAATCACAAAATTGAAAGCCTTATTTCCTGAAAACATTCGTCAATTTAATGTGTATCAAAACGGAATTATTGTGGCAGGAACCACTATTTTTGATAGCGATAATGTAGCTCATTGTCAATATATTTCTGGCAAAGAAGACAAAAATGAATTGGGAGGATTGGATGTGTTATTTCAACATTTGATTTCAGAAACTTTCAAAGACAAACATTTTTTTGACTTTGGAATATCCAACGAAAATCAAGGCCGAAAACTGAATGAAGGTTTGTCTTATTGGAAAGAAAGTTTTGGTGCAAGTACGATGGTTCAGGATTTCTATGAAGTGGCAACCATTAATTTTACGAAACTTGACAATATTTTAAAATAAATTTGACCAATATGCAATTCCAAAACCTAATTTCCTTTATTGACGAAACACACCAAACCTTGCAGCAAAGTGCGGTAAAAGCAGTGAACAGTCACATCACTTTACGAAATTGGCTCATTGGATATTATATTGTAGAGTTTGAACAAAAAGGAGAAGATAGAGCGAAATATGGGACGAAATTGTTAAAAGAATTGGCTAATAGTCTTAAAATTAAAGGGCTTTCTGCACCTGAACTTTCTCGTTGCAGACAGTTTTTTAATACTTACTATTTGTTTATAGATTTTTTAAATTTTTTACCCGCTTATGATAAAATTAAAAATAAAATCACTTCCAATAAAATTCTTGGGTCAGTGACCCAAGAATTGGAATTAGAGATACTTGGGTCAGTGACCCAAGTATCAGAAAACCAAAAACGGGGGTCAGCAACCCCCGAATTACAAAAGTCTGAAATTGAAGAAGATGAAGCCTATTACACCCAAATTTTTACTCAAATATCCTACACCCATTTTGTAGAATTAATAAAAATAAAAGAACCTACAAAACGCAAATTCTACGAATTATCCATTATAAAAAATACTCTTTCGGTTCGGGAATTAGAAAGACAAATTGCCACGTTAACTTATGAAAGAGTGGGTTTGTCCTCCAATACTGATTTGGCATTCCGAGAATTAAAAAACAAAATAATTCCTGAAACCACCAACGATGCTATAAAATCCATTTATTTTTTTGATTTTCTAAATTTGCCAAACGCACATCTTGTTCAGGAAAACCAATTGGAAGAAGCGTTAATAAACCATCTTGAAAAATTTATTATCGAACTCGGTAATGGATTTTGTTTTGAAGCCCGACAGAAACGAATATTGATTGATGAGGATTATTGTTTTGTGGATTTGGTTTTCTATCACAGATTGCTAAAATGCCATATCCTTATTGAATTGAAAGTAGATAAATTCAAACACGAACACCTATCGCAACTTAATAGTTATGTGGGGTATTATAATGATCAGGTCAAACAAATGGATGACAGTCCTACCATTGGAATTTTACTTTGCACCGAAAAAGGAAACAAAATGGTCGAATATGCGTTGGCTGGAATGGAAGAAAAATTATTTGTAAGCAAATATCTAGTGCAATTGCCTCAAAAAGAGCAATTGATACAATTTTTAGAAAACGAATTGAAAAATAACGACATCACCCAATGATACAATTCCTCGACTTAAAAAAAATAAACGCCCCTTATGAAACTGCATTTCAGGAAAAACTGAAATTAGTTCTCGAAAACGGTTGGTATATTTTGGGCAATGAAGTCACAACATTCGAAAATAATTTTGCCAACTATTGCGGAGCTAAACATTGCATTGGTGTTGGCAACGGATTTGATGCTTTGGTCCTAATTTTCAAAGGTTATATTCAATTGGGGAAATTGCAAAAAGGAGACGAAGTGATTGTTCCAGCCAATACTTATATTGCTAGTATTTTAGCGATTATAGCAGCGGATTTGGTGCCAGTTTTGGTAGAGCCAAGGTTAGAAACCTACAATCTCAATCCCGATTTAATTTCAGAAAAAATAACATCCAAAACCAAGGCAATTCTGGTGGTGCATCTTTATGGACAACTAGCCGAAATGGAAAAAATAAGTGAAATTGCTGAGAAAAATAATCTTTTGATTGTTGAAGATGCGGCACAAGCACATGGATTAGTATTAAATTCCAAAAATAAAATTCCAAATTCCAAAAATAAAATTCCAAATTCCAATGCAGAAATTCCAATGCAGAAATTCCAAATTCCAAATTCTAATATAGATTCAGACACTAATTTCACACGCTCCCTAGCTCCCCCTTCGGGGGCGGGGGGGGCTGCGTACAGTTTTTACCCCGGAAAAAATCTTGGTGCCTTAGGCGATGGGGGAGCAGTTGTTACCAATGATTCAGAACTGGCAAAAGTCATACAGTCTTTAAGGAATTATGGTTCCGAAGTTAAATATCAGAATGAATATATTGGTGTCAATTCAAGATTGGACGAAATTCAAGCCGCTTTTTTGAATGTCAAATTACCTCATTTAGATGTTGAGAATACTATCAGAAGAGCAATTGCCAAACGTTATTTATCTGAGATTAATAACGAGAAAATTGTATTACCGTTCTGGGATTCGACGAACAATCACGTTTTTCATTTGTTTGTCATTCGATCTGAAAACCGAGCCGAATTGCAGCAGTATTTATTGGATAAAGGGATTCAAACCCTGATTCATTATCCTATTCCGCCACATCAGCAAAAAGCTTTTAAGTCGTTGAATAATTTGTCTTTTCCAATTACCGAAAAGATTCACAAAGAAGTTTTGAGTTTGCCCATAAGTCCAGTGTTGACAATGGATGAGGTCGATTTTATTGTTTCAATTTTAAATCAGTATTAAATGGATTTTGTGAAACTACACGAATTAAAATTAACTATTAAGAGCTATATTCCTGAAAGAATTTGGATATCGCTCATCAAGGTATATAATTTTTTAGGATTAAGAAATCTGTACGCTTTTTATTTAATTAATAGAGCACCAAAAAGGCATCTTAAAGCACTTGAATTAGTCAGAAAAAAGGAAAGTGTAAAAGTAGCTTTCTTTTTAAATCATGAATCGGTTTGGAAATATGATGTGCTTTATGATTTAATGTTACAGCATCCTCGATTTGAACCTAAAGTATTTGTTTGCCCAGTCGTAAATTTTGGTATGGAAAACATGTTGTTTGAAATGGACAAAGCCTTCGAGGCTTTTAAAAACAAACGGTATGATGTTATTAAAACCTACAATAAAGAAACAGGGGAATATCTAGATATTAAAAGCACCTTTTCTCCTGATATAGTTTTTTTTACAAATCCACACGAGGGTTTACAAGATTACAGATATTATATAAACCAGTTTGCAAACACCTTAACCTGCTATGTGCCTTATGCTATAATGATGGTTAATTATGAGTTTACCTATAATTTAGATTTTCATAATCTAGTTTGGAAAATTTTTTCTGAAACGCCCATACATAAAGAAATAGCTTTGAAAAAACAAAGAAACAAAGGAAAGAATTGTATCGTAACAGGCTATCCTGGATTTGACCCACTTTTGATGTATAAAAGTCACAAAGAAGCTTGGAAAAACAAAAACCCTACGGTAAAAAAAATAATATGGGCACCACATCATTCCATGACGGACTATAACAAAGTGGCAAATTTTATGGAATATTACGATTTCTTTTTAGAATTAGCCATTAATTATAAAGATAAATTGCAAATTGCATTTAAACCACATCATTTATTAAGAGTTAAGTTAGAGAGCGATTCCTATTGGGGTAAAGAAAAAACAGATATATATTACACTAAATGGGCTAACTTACATAATGGTCAGTTGGAAAACGGTGATTATATAGATCTTTTTCTAAAATCAGATGCACTGATTCATGATTGTGGTTCCTTTATGGCGGAATATCTTATTACTGGAAAACCATCACTTTTTATGGTTAGAGATGAATCGATTATGGACTATTGGAATGCTTTTGGAGAAAAAGCAATAGAGGCACATTATCAATCCAGAAACAAAAAACAAGTAATCGATTTTATCGAAAATGTGGTTTTGAAGGGAAACGATTGGATGAAAGAAGAACGCAATGCTTTTGTAAAAAATACGCTGTTACCAAAGAACAACCTAACCGCATCTGAAAATATATTGAATTATTTAGAAAATGAAATATTCGGATATTTTGGCTTTAGTAACATTTTAAAAGGTAATTTTTAATTTTTTTAAATGCAAAATTCTTCTCTCAAATCAACTGCAACAAAAGGAATTTTTTGGTCGGCTGTTGATAAATTTGCTGTTCAATTCGGGCAATTTGTTGTGAGTATTTTGCTTGCTCGAATATTGCTACCCGAAGATTTTGGTTTAATTGGAATGTTAGCCATTTTTATTGTTATTTCACAAACCTTTATTGAAAGTGGCTTAGGAACAGGTTTAATTCAATGTCAAGATAGCACCGATATTGATTTTTCGACCGTATTTGTGTTCAATTTAGGGGTAAGTAGTTTCTTTTATTTACTATTATTTTTCGCAGCCCCTTTTATCTCAACTTTCTTTAATCAACCTCAATTAACCAATTTAATACGAGTTTTAGGTTTAAACTTGTTTGTAATTGCAATTGCCATAGTCCAAAGAACTAAATTGACCATTGCCATTGATTTCAAATCCATTGCCAAAAGTAATGTTATAGGAATGGTTATAGGTGGTCTTTTTGGAGTAATTGCTGCAATGAACGGTTATGGGGTATGGGCTTTAGTAATTCAAACCCTTCTTGGATCATTGGCTACTTCGGTTTCTTTATGGTTTTTTAGTAATTGGAGTCCTTCTATTACCTTTTCCAAGAAATCTTTTGCATCGTTATTTGGTTATGGATCAAAACTCTTAATAGCGGGTTTATATGCTCAAATTCTAAATAATGTTTATGATATTTGTTTGGGAAAATTCTACCCAATTGCTTCATTGGGTTATTATACCAGAACCAAAAAATTTGCCGATATTACTGCGGGAACAGTTGCAATTGTGTTGCAACAGGCTGCATTTCCAATACTAACAACAGTACAAGAAGATAAAGAGAAATTGGTTTCTATTTTTAGCAGAATGATTCGGATGTCGGCTTTTTTTATCATCCCGTTGATGACTATTATTGCTTTGCTGGCAAAACCAATAGTCATTCTATTGCTTACTGAAAAATGGATTGCTCTTATTCCGCTTTTGCAATGGATGGTTTTTGCACGCATTTTTTATCCAATGAGTGTACTCAATTTGAGCTTATTAAACGCCATTGGGCGTTCAGATTTGTTTTTGAAAGTCGATTTGTCTAAATTGCCTTTGACTATACTGGCTATGGTAATTACAATTCCTCTTGGAGTAAAACCCATGATAATTGGGCATGTTGTAACTACAACAATCTTCTTTTTTATAAACGCTTATCTTTCAGGAAAGCTCTATTGTTATGGAGCAATTCAGCAATTGAAAGATATGGTGCTTTTTTTTGTTGCAACAATAGGAATGGCATTTCCAGTAGTTCTCATGACTTATTTTATAGATAATTTAGTTTTACAATTATTTATAGGAACGTTACTCGGTTTAGTAACTTATCTGTTTATATGTTGGTTATTAAAGTTAAAAGAGTTGACCGAGGTTTGGGAATTGGTTTTAAAGTTTAAAATAAAGATGGGATTCTAAATCTTATTTAAAAGCATATTTTTTCAAATTTTTTCTCCATTCCAAAAAAAAAAAACGTAATTCTAAATTTTTCAAAACTATTCCATAGTTTTTGTTTTTAAAGCATTGCTGAATACCATTACGAACTCTTTTTTACTGCCAAACTTCTAAATACTTCTCAGCAATTTTAATGTAATGGTGTTCTTTTTCGATAAATACTCTTGCTCGTTTTCCAATGGCAATTATTTCTTTAGGATTTTCAATCAAAAAAGATAGTTCGTTCACCAAATAATCTACATCTGCTTTGGCGTTAATGCAAACTCTTTCGGTTAAGTTATAATACTCACAAACTTGAGATTCCATTCCTGTAAAAACGACTTTGCCTTTTGCCATTGCTTCTAAAGCATTATACCCCTGATCTCTGCTAAACGCTTGATCTAAAAGGATATGTGCTTTATTGTAAGATTTGATATAAACAGGATAAGGCACAGTATTAGTAACAATTATTTCAACTTTATCTTTGTATTTCTTTTGGATAATTTCTAAAGCTTTCTCAAAATAGGGGATTCCTTTTTGATTGTAACTCCATTTATTTATTCCAAGAAAAATCACTATCTTATTGTCTATTTTTAGTTCTTCAAAGAAAAATTTATTTATGTTTAAAGGGTAGGGAATGAAACTTTTAAAAATAGGATAGTTCTTTGTAGCATCTACATAATCAAAATCAGTAGGAATCAATCCCTTAAAATTTTTCTGAATATAATTATGATTTTTGATATGACCTTTTTTAAAATAGGTATAGTAAAAATGGAATTCTTTGTATAGCTTTGGATTTTGGAAAAAAGGTTGAAGAACTGATTTGTATGTTTTATTGTCAAAGTAAAATTTCAATGTCATGTAATCGATACCGCAAGTAAGCAGAAAACAACGGTTGTTATTTTTTACAATTTTTTTTATCAAAAACAACTCTATTTTTTTGGTTGATTTAATAGCGGCCTCATTAACAAATTGAACTACATCATAATTTTTTAATTTAGGAAGAAAAAAATAAAATCGAATTCCATATTCTAAATTTGCAAAATCATATTTGAACAAACGATAAATTACCTTTCTTGGAATTCTTAATATAGGATGTATAGAAAATTGAGCTTCAATACTATAATCTACTGGATAACATTTAAACCCATCCGAAATACCAATTAAAGTTACTTCGTGTCCGAGTTCAATTAAGCCTTCTTTTAAAGAATTATGAATTAAACTATATTCCCCAATAAGTAAAATCCGCATAATGTTTATATTTGAAACAAAAATAATAAATAGAAAATAATAATGGCTGACAAAAAATATAAAATCGCCTTAATTGGTTATCGCTTTACCGAAGGTGGAGGAGAAAAAGTGATGGCCAATTTATCTATTTTTTTTGATAAAGTTGGAATTGAAGTTCATAACATCATTGTTTTGGATGGAGTAACTTATTCCTACGCTGGCAAACTGGTTAATATGGGTTTAATGAAAAATAAAAGTAATGATTTTAGCGATAAGTTCAAGCGATTACTTTTTATTAGGAGGTATTTAAAAACTAATAATTTTGATTTTATAATTGATTTTCGTCCAAGAACAAAATCGCTTCAGGAATTATTAATAGCGAGATTTGTTTATAATACCAAGACAATTTTAACGGTGCATAATTTTTTGTTAGAGTATTATATGCCCAAAAAAGCTTGGGTTGGGAGATTGATTTTTAATCAAGTTTATGCAACAGTAACAATTGTTGATAAAATTAAAGAATTAGTTGAATCTAAGTATAGTTTAACAAATGTTACTACTATTTTCAACCCGATAAATTTAGACGAAGTCTTTGAAAGATCAAATGAAGAGATTGATATTACTTTTGATTATATTATTGCGATTGGTCAGTATCACGATAATTTAAAGCAATTTGATAAATTGATTTGGAGTTATGCTCATTCCAATTTGCCAAAAAAACAAATTCATTTGGTTATTTTAGGCGTTGGAAATGCAGCGCCATTAGAAAAAATGGCTTCGGAAAATAATGTTTCAAAGTATGTTCATCTTTTAGGATTTCAAGAGAATCCCTTTAAATATTTAAAAAAAGCTAAATTTTTAGTATTGAGTAGTTTGAATGAAGGAATGCCCAATGTAATTTTAGAATCACTGGCTTGTGAAAGGCCTGTCATAGCTTTTGACTGCCCCACAGGTCCAAGAGAAATGATTATTGATAAGCAAAACGGGCTATTAATTGAAAATCAAAACATAGAAAAACTCACCGAAGCCATGAATTTATTTATTGAAAACCAAGAGTTATACAATCATTGCAAAAAAAATGCTCTCGAAAGTATTCAGAAATTTTCTTTAGACACAATTGGAAAAGAATGGTTAAATTTGATGAAAATTGATGGACTTAACAGCACAAATGATACAGAATTATGAAAATTGAAATTATTGAAATTCCTAAAATTGAAAACAATTTAGGAAATATTGCTGTTATTGAAAATGATGTAATTCCATTTGAAATAAAAAGAGCTTATTACTTATACGATATTCCAAGTACATCGGTTCGTGGCGGTCATTCACACAAAAATTTACAACAAGTTTTGATAGCCATCTCTGGAAGTTTTGATGTGGTTCTTAAAGATGGAACTTCTACGGCAACAATTACTTTAAATAAACCCGATAAGGCATTGCTCATTACTAATAATATTTGGCGAGAATTAGAAAATTTCTCCTCGGGAGCGGTTTGCTTAGTTTTAGCTTCGGATGTTTTTAAAGAAGAAGATTATATAAGAGATTTTGATGAATTTTTGGCTACCAAAAAATGAAAATTCTATATATAACTCCTGATATAACAGACTCTGGCGGAATTTCTCGGGTTGTTTCCTTGAAAGCCAATTATTTAGTAACCAATAGGAATTACGAAATAAGTATTCTTTCGGTAAATGATTGTAGAGTTGAACGATTTTATGATTTCAATCCAAATATCAAATGGTTTAACATCAAAGAAACTGAAAATAAATTCTTTTTTTTAAGAAAATATATTCGGTTTATCAAAAACACAATTCATCAAGAAAAACCAGATATTATCGTGGTTTGTGATGCGGTATTGTGGTTATTCATTCCTTGGTTTGTAAAAACTAAAATCCCTACAATCTTTGAAACACATTTCCCAGTTTCTTATAAAAAAGAGGAAAACAATAGTTTATACAGCAAGTGGCGATCTAAATTGATACTTTTTTGGCGAAAAAAAACAATCAATAAGTTTAGTTATTCTGTTTTTTTAACAGCCGATGAATGTAACTTTTGGAATTTAAAGAAATGTGAAGTCATTCCAAATCCACTAAGTTTTTCTATAAAAAATAAGGCGAACTTAGTCACTAAAAAAGCTATGGCGGTTTGCATGAATCCTTATGTAAAAGGATTGGATAGATTGCTGACGATTTGGAGTAAAATAACAGAAAAACATCCCGATTGGGTGCTCGACATATACGGACAATGGAATGTAAACACTACTTTTATAAAAATGGTAGATGATTTGAAAATTTCAAACAATGTAAATTTTCTTCCACCTAAAACCGATATTCAAAATAGCTACAATCAATCCTCCGTTTTTTTAATGACTTCCAGAACCGAAGCTTTTGGAATGGTGCTTATCGAGGCGATGGCTTCGGGTGTTCCTTGTATCGCTTATGATTGTCCGTCTGGGCCAAGAGCAATTATAGAGGAGGGAAAAAATGGTTTTTTAATCGAAGAGGGTAATTTGGATTGCTATATTCAAAAACTGGAATTGCTTATTCAAGATGAGAATCTAAGATTACAAATGGGGAAAAACGCACAAGAAAGTATAAAAAAATATGAAATTGAGGGTATATTGAAAAAGTGGGAGAATTTGTTTTTGAACCTAAAAAAATAAAAAACCAATTTTATTTTTTTAGAATAAATACCATTTCATTTTTGGTCAAACCAAAAAAAATATCTTCTTTATATTGGTTTACAGTTACTTCAAATTCAGTTTCTGCCAATCTATTTTTCAATCCTTCAACCGAATATATTCTTACATGATCTTCTTGCCCAAAATGTTCAAGCCTTTCCATTTCTGAAATGATGGCATAGTTTTCATATATTTCCCCCTCTTTGAAAGGAGTTTGAACCAATACTATTCCTGTCGCCTTTAAAACTCTGTAAAGCTCTTTCATTGCTGCTTTGTCATCAATAATATGTTCTAAAACATGGTAACAGACGATTAAATCAAAAGTTTCATTACGCTCTGGAATTGCTGTTATATCATATTGATTGTCCGAAATAAAATCTCCTGATAAATCGGTTGCTTTATAAGTTACGTTTTGTTTTTTCCATTTTCTGTACAAACTTCTCGAAGGCGAAAAGTCCAAAACTTTTATATCATTTTTCAAATAGTTTTTCTCGATAATTTGCCATAATCTTCGGTCTCTAGACAAACTTCCACAGTTGGGACAAATTTTGTCATTATCTAAAACAATCCATGTTCTTACATTCGTTTTGCAAACTGTACATTCGTGTTTTGAACCTCTATAAAACAAAGACCAAAAAAATCTAAGATAGGGCTCTACCTTAAATAATAGTTTTTTGGGCAGCAAAGTGAGAATTATTTTTTTTAAATCTTTATACATTTTTACTAAATTGTAAGGAACAAAAATAACCCAGTTTATAAAAATCCAATACATATAAATTGGGATTTTCAGATAGTAAGTTGCTCAATAGTTGCTGTTTTGTTTTTACATAAAATGCTTCCACCAGTCCAATTAGATGTAGTTTTTTTAGATTTAAATAAGTTGAGGTTAATCTAGTGTCTTTATAATCCATCTTTTTTGTATCGATTAAATGGGATAAAGTTTGGACTGCTCTTTCTGTTTTTTTAATAAAATCAATACTAAATTCAAAGTTATAATGAATTAAAGGATTTTCAATATGCAATATGGAAACAGAATTATATTGAAGATTTTTAATAAAAATTAAATCTTCATAACCGTATTCTTTGATAAATTCGGGAAAAGGATTTTTTAAAAGAATGTCTTTTTTTAAAAGTAAATTCCAAGTAAATACAAAATCATACTCGTTTTTTAGTCTGTGTTTCAAAGATTTGGTTTCTCGGTTTTTTCCATATTTCCATCTCAACATTTTTTCTTTAGGAGGAATAATAGTTGGATATTTTACACCACCAAAAATTGAGGTTGTAGATTTTGATAGTTTTTCAATATAGTTTTTTAGATAAAATTCATTTTCAGGGAGTGCATCGGCTTCCAAAATCAAAACATATTCATATTTCGATTTAACACATAATAAATTGATGTTTTTTCCCCTTCCTAAATTTTCTGGGTTAATTGAAAAATTGCAATTACTAAACGAACTTATCTCAGAATTTTCATTGACAAATAATTGACTAACATCATCTTGCACTAAAATTTCATAGTCAATTCCTAGACTTTCTGCTTGCTTTTGCAACTCCAAAACCAAAGGAACCACATTATAATTATAAGTAGGAATGAGTATCGAAAGCATCAGACCGTTTTTTGAACCACTTCAAATAGGCTGCTGTCCTCACATTTCAAAGTCTTTGAAGGAAATTTCATCAACAAAGCATAGTCGTGGGTAGCCATAATGACGGTTTTTCCTGTGGCATTAATTTTTTTCAAAACATCAAGAACTTCAACACTCGTTTGAGGGTCTAGGTTTCCTGTAGGCTCGTCGGCAAGAATTATTTCGGGGTTATTGAGTAAGGCACGGGCAATAGCGACACGTTGTTGCTCGCCGCCAGAGAGTTGATGGGGCATTTTAAGGGCATATTCTTTTACGCCCACTTTTTCTAAAACTTCGTCAATTTTGTTTTGAATCTCAGTTTCATCTGTCCAACCCGTTGCTTTGAGAACAAAATGCAAATTGTCTTTCACGTTCCGATCGGGCAATAACTGAAAATCTTGAAAAACAAAACCTATTTTTCTTCTCAAATACGGAATGTCGTCTTCTTTTATCGTTACCAAATCAAAATCCATAATCGTTCCTTCACCTTCCGCCAATGGCAAATCGGCATAAAGTGTTTTCATAAAACTACTTTTTCCGGTGCCTGTTTTTCCAATAATATAAATAAATTCACCTTGTTTTACCTCAAGATTTACGTTGGATAAAATGGTTCTTGCTCCTTGAACGATAGTAACATTTTTTAAAGACAGTACGGATTGTGACATAAGACAAAATATTTTATTTGGTAAAAGTAGCAAGATAACGGTTGTATTCAAAATAAATTCTGTGCTAATGCAAAAGATATGGGTTAGCTTTTTTAATAAAGAATAAAAGTTAGCCACGAATTTAGCTCATTGAATAATATTTAATTGGTATTCGCTGATTTTCAATTCACGAATTTACACGAATTTCTAAACTCTTTAATTACACTAATTTACAAGTAATACAAGAAAATTCGTGATAATTTATTTTAGCTGTTTGTGAATTTGTGTAAATTCGTGACTCGAGCATAGCGAACTGGCGAAGCAAATTTGTGGCTAAAAAAAATACCCATAAATTTGAGTGTATTTCCAAATTGTTAAAAAAGATGTTTATAATAAAACCCAAAACCATTTCGTTATATCTTTCAGAATACGATACATTTGACTACTTTAATAAAAAAACAATGCAAAAAATTTCAAGGCTCTTTTTACTACTTTTTTTTATAAGTATTTCAACTATTTCGGCTCAAAAATCAGCCATTTATTCTCACGATTCCAAAGATTTCGACAAAGCAATTTCTTTATATAATGACAGGCAATATGCTTCGGCACAGTTGCTTTTCGAGAAAGTGAAATCGGCTGCTGCCAATGAAGAACTGAAATCTGATTGCTCTTATTATGTTGCCAATTGTGCCATTCGCACCAATCAACCCAATGCTGATGTGTTGATGGAACGTTTCGTTTCGGATTATCCCACGAGCAGAAAACAAAACCAAGCTTTTATTGAAGTGGCACATTATTATTTCGCTCAAGGCAATTATCCACAAGCTTTGGAATGGTTCGAAAAAGTCGATGAAAATAATTTGAGTTATAGCGACCGCGATAAATTTAATTTCCAAAAAGGCTATAGTTTTTTTAGTTCTAAAAACAAAAAGGAAGCTACAACCTATTTGAATAAAGTGGTCAATTCAAAAGATTATGGTTCGCAAGCCAAGTATTATCTGGGTTTTATGGCTTATGAAGGCGACGATTACAAGCAAGCCACCAAGTATTTTGACGAAGTTTCGGGCGAAGAAAAATACATGGAAAAATTATCTTACTACCAAGCCGATATGAATTTCAAATTGGGAAATTTCCAAAAAGCAATTGATTTGGGTACAAAAGCAATGGAAAAATCGAATGCTCTGGAAAAATCAGAATTGAATAAAATCATTGGCGAAAGCTATTTTAATTTGAAACAATACCCCAAATCGATTCCTTATTTGCAATTGTATAAAGGCAAAAAAGGAAAATGGAACAACACCGATTTCTACCAGTTGGGCTATGCCTATTATAAGCAAAAGGATTACGAAAACGCCATTTCGCAATTCAATAAAATCATTGGTGGAAAAGATTTTGTGGCCCAAAATGCCTATTATCACTTGGGCGAAAGCTACTTGAATTTGGATAAAAAGCAACAAGCTTTAAACGCATTCAAAAATGCTTCCGAAATGGGTTTTGACACCGCCATTCAAGAAGATGCCAATTTGAATTATGCCAAATTGAGTTACGAAATTGGGAATTCTTATCAAAGTACACCTTCAGTTTTGATGGCTTTTATAAAAAAATATCCAAATAATGCCAACAAATCGGAGATTGAACGATTGTTGATTGATTCTTATATTTCATCCAAAAATTACAAGGAAGCCTTGGTTTTATTAGAGAAAAATAAAACTCCAGAGAATAAATTGGCTTATCAAAAAGTGACTTTCTACCGTGGACTTGAATTATTTAATGACTCCAACTATGAGGAAACGACAACCCTTTTTGAGAAATCTTTAGACCAACAAAAAGACGCAAAATTCACGGCTCGTGCCACATTTTGGAAAGGCGAAACGGAATTTGTTTTGAACGATTTTAAAAATGCGGTCTTGAGTTACAAACAATTTCAAGGCTTGACTGCTGCCACATCAACTCCAGAATTCAAAAATGTCAATTACAATATTGCTTACGCTTATTTCAAATTGAAAGAATATGATCAAGCAGGCAATTATTTTCAAAACCAAATTGATAATGCAAAAGACGACAAAGTACGTTTGCACGATTCCTACTTGCGTTTGGCTGATTGCAGATTTGTGACTTCCAAATATACAACGGCTCTTGAAGCATATAACAAAGTCATCGAATTGAAAAGTATTGATGCGGATTATGCCTATTTCCAAAAAGCAATTTGCTACGGATTTGTTTCCAAAAACGACAAAAAAATCGAGGAACTCAATGCCTTTTTGCAATTATATCCAAAATCAGAGTATCGTGATGATGCTTATTTTGAACTTGGAAACACTTATACCACCGAGAACAAATCAGATTTGGCGATAAAAACTTATGACAAATTAAACTCCGAATTTGCAAAAGGTTCCTACACTTCAAAGGCAATTTTGCGACAAGGATTAATTTACTACAATTCTGACAAAGATGATTTGGCTTTGACAAAATTCAAGAAAGTCGCTGCCGATTTTCCTAAAACTCCAGAAGCTTTAGAAGCCGTTTCAACCGCTAGATTGATTTATGTCGATACCGGAAAAGTTGATGAATATGCCACTTGGGTTCGCACTTTGGATTTCGTTGCCGTAACCGATGCCGAATTGGACAACGACACTTTTGAAGCAGCCGAAAAACAATATTTGCAAAATAATACAAAGCAGGCCATTGCAGGTTTTAGCAGTTATGTTTCAAAATTTCCAAGAGGAATTCACTCATTGAAAGCGAATTTCTATTTGGCTCAATCTTATTTTTCAGAGGCACAAGAAAGCAAATCTGTTCCTAATTATGAGTACGTTATTGCACAGCCTCGAAGCGAATTTACGGAACAATCTTTGGCACGATTGGCACAAATTTATTTAAAGAACGACAATAAATCCAAAGCGATTTCAGTATTGATTCGATTGGAAAACGAAGCCGATTTTCCACAAAACAAGACTTTTGCCCAATCTAATCTGATGAAAATCTATTATGACAATAAAGATTATCCCAATTCGGTGGTGTATGCTGAGAAAGTTTTGGCAAACCCAAAAACCGATGATAATGTAAAAAGTGATGCCCAAATTATCATTGCTCGCTCTGCTATTCAAACTGGTGATGAGAACAAAGCTCGTGCAGCTTACGCCAAATTGCAATCCATTGCCAAAGGTGAATTGGCCGCCGAAGCCTTGTATTATGACGCCTATTTCAAAAACAAGGATGGAAAATTTGAAGATTCGAATAGTGTTGTTCAAAAATTAGCCAAAAATTATTCCAGTTACAAATATTTTGGAGCCAAAGGATTGATTGTGATGGCAAAGAATTTTTATGGATTGAAAGACAGTTTTCAAGCCACTTACATTTTGGAAAATGTGATAAAAAACTTCACCGATTTCCCCAAAGTGGTTTCGGAAGCTCAAACTGAATTGGATAGTATCAAAAAAGAAGAAGCAAAAACCAATTCATCGGTTGGAGGTTAGAAGTTAGAAGTTAGAAGTTAGAGGTTTTGGAATTTGATAGACAAAAATTAATCAAGCAACAAATTAACTTTCTCAGTTTCCTTCAGAGGGTCGGGGAGTGGAAAAAATTAAAATTATGACATTACCATTTTATATTGTAGATGTTTTTGCTGAAAAAAAATATGCTGGAAATCAACTGGCTGTTTTTTTAGAAGCTGAAGAATTGAGCACGGAAGAAATGCAAAAAATTGCCCGTGAAATTAACTTTGCAGAAAGTACATTTATTACCAACGTTCAGCACGAAAATAATAGTGCGACAATAAGAATTTTCACGGCAGAATACGAAATGCAGTTTGCAGGACATCCAATTATTGGAACTTCCTGGGTTTTGATGAATAAAATTTTTGAAAATCTACCCCAAAATATTAATTTGTCAGTTCCAATTGGCGAAATTCCAGTGCATCAATCAGGGGATTTAGTTTGGTTGCAAGCCGCTCAACCCCAGTTTTTTGATGTTTTTTCAAAGGAAGATTTTTTTTCTTTCAGTAATTTGGCATCTACTGATTTTGATGATGATTTCCAAATTCAAGAAGTAAGCACAGGAAGTGCATTTGTAATTGTTCCACTCAATAATATAAAAGCATTAGAGCATTTGATTTTAGAAAAGACTATAATGAAAGAATGGTTGCTTGCTCATTGTAAAACAGAATTTAGGGCCTTGTATTTTTATTGTTTTGAAAATACCAAACTTTACAGCAGAATGATATATATTAAGAATAATCAAATCGAAGAAGATGCTGCCACAGGAAGTGCCAGTACTTGTTTGCAGGCTTATCTTTTGAAATACTATTCGGATGAAATTAAAATAATCAATCATCAAGGTGACTTTGTCAATAGACCGTCTCAAATCTATTTTGACGGGAAATTGTCTGAAACTAATTTTGATATAAAAATTGGAGGAAAAACGCAATTTATTGCAAAAGGAGAATGGGAAGTTTGAAATAAATAGAAAAAAGAAAAAAGAAAATGATAAATTTCAAAAAAATAATTAAAGTTATAAATAAACAATTTTTATTTTTAACTCCATCCATTTTACTTCGGCAATTGGCTGTAGTTCGGGTGAGTAAAGTTGCGGTGGGGATTTTGCTTTTACTAGTTCAATTTTCCTTCTCCCAAAAAAAGAAGGAAAACATTGGAACAGAAGTCGTAAATGTCGTAAAACCCTACACGCCAACCATTTCAGACGCCTTCAAAGTTAGTGAAAATCCGGTGCTTGACGATGAGGGGAATTCTAAAAAAGAAATCATAAAATACAATATTTTCTCTTTTCCCGTAGCCTCGACTTTTACGCCTTCAAAAGGCAAAGCCGAAGGTGTCGAAAAAGAAAAACAAGCCAAATTATTTAACAACTACGCCACTATCGGAGGAGGAAATTATGGAACTTTGAATGCCGAATTATTTGTCAATCAAGAGCTTGGAGCCAATGATTATGTGGGCGGAATGTTTCGACATCTTTCGTCTCAAGGCGGAATCAAAGACGTGGAATTGGATGATTCTTTTTATGACACTTCCATTGATTTGACTTATGGAATTCGAGAAAGTAATTTATCGTGGAATGTAGATTTGGGTTACCAAAACCAAATTTACAATTGGTATGGTTTGCCATCTGGTTTTGGAACGACTTTAACTCCAAATGACAGAGCCAATTTATTAAACGGAATCAATCCGCAGCATAGTTACAACAACCTCTATTTGGGCAGTAAAATTGAAATTGAAGACGGTATAATTAAAGAAGCGAGCCTGAAATTCAATCATTTTTCGGATGCGTTTGGCTCGGCTGAAAATAGATTTTATGCGAAACCCTTTTTCGAGCTAAACATCGATGATAAATTGATAAAAACGAATGTAATTGTCGATTATCTTGGCGGTAATTTCGAGAAAAATTATTCGAATACCAATGCGATAAAATATGGTTTTGCCAATTTTGGAATTGCCCCTAGTTTTGTGATGAATGAGGATGATTGGACTGTAAATATTGGCGTTGGCGTGTTTTATAGTTTGGATTTAGAAAATGACAAAAATAAGTTTTTAGTCTATCCACAAATTAATGCTTCCTTGAAAGTAGTGGGCGATTTGATGATTTTTTATACTGGCGCCCAAGGGAATTTAGAGCAAAATACCTACTCAGATTTTGTTAATGAAAATCATTTTTTGTCGCCAACTTTAAATATTGACCGAACAGACAAACAGTATGATATTTTCGCAGGTTTAAAAGGAAAATTGAGCAATACCGTGAGTTACAACCTGAGAGCTTCTTATTTGAATGAGAGAAATAAAGCCTTATTCAAAAGCAATGATTACAATGAAAATAATACCAATGAAAATTATGGTTTCGGAAATTCTATGCAAGTGGTTTATGACGATATGAAAACGGTAAGTTTTTATGGGGAACTGAAAGCCGATATTTCAGAGGATTTGAGCTTTGGCATCAACGGAACTTTCAGCAGTTACACCAATGATATTCAAATTGAAGCTTGGAATTTGCCTGCCCTAAATTTAAACGCAAATCTCGATTTCAGCATCACTGAAAAGTGGTATGCTGGAGCAAAAATATTTTTTGTTGGCGAACGAAAAGACCAAAAAATAAATACAGATATTACACATCCAAGTCCAATTACTTTAGAAAGTTATTTTGATGTAAATGCACACGTCGGATTCAAGTACAGCGAAAGATTAACCGCTTTTTTAAGAGCCAATAATATTGCCAATCAAGCCTATCAAAAATGGTTGGATTATCCAGTTCAGGGATTTCAGGTAGTTTTGGGAGCGAATTATAAATTTGATTTTTAGTCCCCACCCCAGCCCTCCCCGAAGGGGAGGGAGTTGAAACGCAATAATAACTATTTCGAACCTTGTTAGGCTTGGACTTAAAGATTCTAAAAAATAAAAATCTGCGAAAATCAGTTTAATCCGTGTCATCCGTGTCCCATTATTATGACTTTCAAACAAAAAATACATCAGCAATATCAGCAATTAGTCCAAGACAGAATCGATGTTTTCAAGGATATGATTGTGGCTTTGACTGAAGATTCAAAGAATGATGCCAAAGGTTCGGCTGGCGACAAACACGAAACGGCTTTGTCGATGATGCACATCGAGCAAGAGAAACTCAATCACAAATTGAAAGAAGTATTGGCTCAAAAAGCAATTTTAGACAAAATTGATTCCACTACAATTGCCAAAACTATTATTGTTGGCAGCTTGGTCAAAGCCAACGGAATTTACCTTTATTTGAGTGCCGCACTACCTAAAATTGCTGTTGAAGGAATCAAAGTTATTGCATTATCTCCACAATCTCCTTTAGGAAATAAATTGATGGGAAATGAAGTGGGGTTTGAGTTTGAGATTAACGGAACGAAGTATTTGATTGAGAGTATTTGTTAAATGAATTTCCCTTTTTATCAGAAATAGTAAGGGTTAGGACTTATTTAAAAACAACTCCAAATTTTAGAGCTTCTGCTTTTGCTTCTGGAATTAATCTTCTCAAATTTGCTATCCTCGTGGCATCGGCTGGGTGAGTACTAAGAAATTCAAGGGGTTTATTTCCGCTACTGCTGGCGGCCATTCTTTCCCAAAATGATATTGCTAATTCAGGATTATATCCTGCAATTGCCATAAGAGTTAAACCAATTTTATCGGCTTCAGTTTCGTGATTTCGGCTAAAAGGAAGCATCACTCCCACTTGAGAACCAAGTCCATAATATTGTTGCCACATTTGTTGTTGCTCGGCACTTTTATTACCTGTCGCAACTGCTACTCCAACTGCACCTAATTGTTGCAACTGAGAAGCACTCATTCTTTGGGCTCCATGATTGGCCAATGCGTGTGAAACTTCGTGTCCCATTACGGTTGCTAATCCTGCATCGTCTTTAGTAACGGGTAAAATTCCTGAATAGACCACAATTTTTCCACCTGGCATACACCAAGCGTTGATCTCTTTATTTTCTATCAACTTATATTCCCATTGATAACCGTTAAGATATTCAGCTTGTCCATTGGCTTTTAACCAACGTTCAGCAGCAGCTTTGATTTTCATCCCAACGCTTTCTACTCGTCTTGCATCTGTAGTGTTAACAATTACTTTGTTTTCTTTCAAAAAAGTCCCATACTGTTGAAAAGAAGAAGGAAATAATTGACTATTTGATACAAAATTCAAACTTTTTGTTCCTGTAAATGGATTTGTGGAACAAGAAAAAAATAATCCTATTGCGCATATTCCAACTAATATAATGTACTTTTTCATAAAAATAACTCTAAACTTTTGAACAAAAATAATACTAATTTCAAATTTTGACTTATAGAATAAATACTAAAAGTATTAATATTTTTGGATACTAATTGGGGAACTAATATTTATAAACCGTCACACTTAATGGAGGCAATAGTAATTCAACAGAATAATCTCTTCCATCATACGGAAGTGCTTCTATTGATAATTTATTTGGGTTTTTCACACCACTTCCACCATAAAGTGAAGCATCACTATTAAAAATTTCAGTTAATTTACCACTTTTGGGTACGCCAACACGATACTGTTTGCGAACAACCTGAGTAAAATTGCAAGCTACAATTATATCATCTTTAGAATTGTTTCCTTTTCGAATAAAAGTCATCACAGCATTTTGATGATCAGAATAATTAATCCATTCAAAACCTTCTGGACTGAATTGTTTTTCGTGCAAAGCGGGTTGTGTTTTATACAAAGTATTCAAGTCGGTAATGACTTTTTTAATGCCTTCATGAAAATCATATTGCAACAAATGCCAATCTAAACTTCTTTCAAAATTCCATTCAGCACTTTGTCCAAATTCACCACCCATAAACAATAATTTTGCTCCAGGGTGCATAAACATATAACCATAAAGCAATCTTAAATTGGCAAATTTCTGCCATTCGTCGCCAGGCATTCTACCAGCAATAGATTTTTTGCCATAAACTACTTCATCGTGTGAGAGCGGCAACATAAAATTTTCAGAAAAAAGATAAGTCATCCCAAAAGTCAAATCGTTTTGATGGTATTTTCTATACACCGTTTCCTTTTGAAAATATTGTAATGTATCGTGCATCCAACCCATCATCCATTTCATTCCAAAACCTAATCCTCCTACAAATGTTGGACGAGAAACCATTGGAAAAGAAGTACTTTCTTCGGCAATAGTTTGTACTCCCTCAAAACTAGAATATACGGCTTCGTTAAATTCTTTAAGGAAACTAATCGTATCGAGATTTTCTCTTCCTCCAAAAATATTAGGTTCCCATTCTCCTTCTTCTCTGGAATAATCCAAATACAACATCGACGCTACAGCATCTACTCGGAGTCCATCGACGTGATAGTGTTGCAACCAAAAAATGGCATTGCTAATCAAAAATGCACGCACTTCATTTCGTCCGTAATTAAAAACCAAACTTTTCCAATCTGGATGATAGCCTTTTCTGCGGTCGGGGTGTTCATAAAGATTTGAACCATCAAAAAATCCTAATCCGTGTGAGTCCTCTGGAAAATGTGATGGCACCCAATCCAAAATAACTCCAATTCCTGCTTCGTGCAAAGCATCAACCAAAACCATAAAATCCTGCGGTGTTCCAAAACGGGATGTTGGTGCAAAATAGCCTACCAATTGATAGCCCCAAGAAGGATCATACGGATATTCCATTATGGGCATAAATTCAACGTGTGTAAAGCCTGTTTCCTTAATATAATCGACTAGTTCTGTTGCCAATTCTAAATAAGTTAAAAATTTCCCTTGGGCATTGCGTTTCCAAGAGCCCAAATGAACTTCATAAACAGAATAGGGTTTGTCTAAGTCATTGTGTTCTTTTCTGGTTTGCATCCATTTAGTATCTTTCCAATCGTAATCTAAATCCCAAACTACTGAGGCTGTGTGTGGTGGATGTTCACAAAACAAAGCAAATGGATCGGCTTTTTCGGTGATAATTCCGTTGTTGTTGGATTGAATTTTGTATTTATAGGTAGTTCCTTTTTCGATTCCAGGAATAAAACCTTCCCAAATTCCTGAGGAATCCCATCGCACTTGCAAAGGATGATCGCCTTGAATCCAATAATTAAAATCTCCAACCACAGAAACAGATCGAGCCGATGGCGCCCAAACGGCAAAGTAAACGCCTTTCACACCCTCAACTTCTATAAGATGTGCGCCTAATTTTTCGTATAATCTGAAATGTTTTCCGGCTTTGAATAAATTGATATCGAAATCGGTAAATAGGGAATAAGGTTGTACTTTGTTCATTTTTGGTTATTTTTCCTCACCCCCGACCCCTCTCCTTCGGAGAGGGGAGCCAGGTTGCGAGCATTATTATTATTATTATGTTTTTTTATTTATTTTTAATCCATTTTGGGTTGCAAAATTATTTATAACCAAACTCCATAATGCTAGCGATGCCCGTCAAAGGAATTACAGCCCAGCGTGGTCTCGAATTGAGTTCATATCCCAATTCGTAAATTGCTTTTTCGAGCAGACAATATTTGAGTAAGAAATCAATTTCTTTACGATAACCAATGTTCAAGTTTTCGCCTTGAGCGACATCAGTATAGGTTTGGAGAAACACACCTACAAAGTATTTGAACAAAATTTCGCCAGCCTTGAACAGCTCTTCTTGTTCATAATGATATTTTTCTTTGTTGTTGAAAATCGTAGCATAAATAGCGTAATGAAACGAGCGAAACATTCCGGCAACGTCCTTTAAAGGCGGTTGTTTTACCTTTCGGTCACGAATGGTACTTTCTGGTTCGCCTTCAAAATCTAGGATACAAAAATCGTCACCGTTGACTAAAACCTGTCCTAAATGATAATCTCCGTGAATGCGAATTCGTTCGGATTTCATTTTTGTCCAATCGAAATCTAAAAACAATTTTCGAATTTCTTTTTTATGATCCAAAAACTGATTGGCTAATTCTAAAGCTAATCCATCTAATTTATGAAGATTATTTTCTAAAATATTCAATCGGTTTTGAAACTGATAGGTCAATCTGTTTTTGAGCCAAACCGTGTAATCACCATTATAAGTCGTTGGTGTAAATGCGGTTTCGTGAACATCACTTCCTAAAGCAATATGCATTTCAGCAGTTCGTGTTGCCAACTTTTGGATTCGCATAAAAATATTTAATCCCGCCCAATCGATAATTTCGTGAGGTACTTCGTTGATTTTTAATCTTTTGAACAATTCAATATCAGGTAATTTATTGATGTTGATTTTTTTATGCTTTAGATTAACAAAAATATTATCCACTTCGTTCAGCATGAATTGCCAAGCATCACCTTGATTGGGAACCAATTCCTGCATTAAGCCCAGTGTGATATTCCCGTCGGCTAAAACTACACTTATGCTTCCCATATAAGCTGGTGAATTTTTGAAATCCATTCTTTCTGTAAGAAAACGACTAATTTCATAATCGGGATTCATACTGATATAGATTCTTCTAAAAATTTTTAAAACTAGTGTATTGTTGTAAATTATAGAAGTGTTGCTTTGTTCCACTCCCATAAATTTGGAATTTTTATATTCCTTTTCTTCTAGTTTTTCTCCTTTGTGAAACTTTACAATGGAATTTGATTTCTCTTTTGAACTGACAATTTTATCAAATAATAATTTTTTGAAATCTTCCTGATGCAGTGCATCTACAAGGAATCCAGTTTTTCCGTTCATAATTACAGGAGCAATTATGGTGTTGGTATCTAGCTTATCCTTAGGCATAAAAGCAATAGGCATAAAATAATGCTGATAAAAAGCTTCTTTGAAATTGACTTCCAGTAAAACTCCAAAAAAGGTATTCGTTTTTGAGGAAATTTTAAAAAAGTCAACCACTTCTATATATTTTAAGGTACTAGCTTTGCCACCATACCAGCGTTTATTGATGATATATTTCTCAAGAATATCAGAAGAAAAGACTTGTACAAATTCTTTGTCGTCAAAAGCATTTTCCCAATCTGTTTTGAAAACAAATGGATTTTGAAAATCATCATCGTTCATCTTGAAATATTTTATCGTTCAACTTTAAACAAATGGAATGGCAAATCAGGAGTTATCTCAACAAAATTCCATTCTTTGTACCAAGTGTAACTATTTCCGGTTATCAAATCGGTAATTTTTAGCGGCAGCTTACTCAATAATTCATGAGGAAGAAGTACCATAGCTTGAGTAGTATAATTAGAATCGAGACTTGCAATCATAAGCGTTTCGTCATTTTTTTCGTCATCAAATTTATAATATGCCATTACTTTATCATTGTTTGTTGCACAAAAAATAATATTATTGGTTTGTTGTAACGAAGCGTTTTCTTTTCTGATATTGTTTATTCTACTTATTAATGTGGTAATTTTATTTTGCTTTTCCCAATCCCATCTGAAAAATTCATATTTTTCTGAATTCAAATATTCTTCTTTTCCAGGAGCCAATGGAGTTGAAATTTGATATTCAAAAACAGGCCCATAAATTCCTACACTTGAACTTAAAGTAGCTGCCAAAAAATACCGTTGAAGGTGAATGGATTCGTTTCCGTGCTGCAAATGTCCTGGATTAATATCGGGAGTGTTGGGCCAAAAGTTGGGACGATAATATTCTTTTTGCTCAGATTTGGTTAATTCTTCAACATAATTTGTAAGTTCTTGCTTGGAGCTTCGCCAGGTAAAATAAGTATAAGATTGCGTAAATCCTTGTTTTGCCAATTCATCCATGATTTTTGGTGCTGTAAAGGCTTCGGCCAAAAACAAAACATCGGGATGTTTTTTCTTGATTTCGCTAATCAACCAGCCCCAGAAAAAGAAGGGTTTGGTGTGGGGATTATCCACTCTAAAAATCTTAACATCACATTCTTCAATCCAAAATAAGGCAACGTCTAACAATTCTTTCCAAAGGTTTTTCCAATCGCTGCTTTCGAAGTAAATGGGTTGAATGTCTTGGTATTTCTTAGGAGGATTTTCGGCATATTGCACCGTTCCATCAGGACGCCACTTGAACCATTGCGGAAAATTTTTCACATAAGGGTGATCGGGAGCGGCTTGCAAAGCATAATCCATAGCGACTTCAATTCCTAATTCTTTGGCTTTTTGAACCAAAGATTTAAAATCTTCGATAGTTCCCAATTCAGGATGTGTTGATTTATGTCCGCCGTATTGTGATCCTATTCCCCAAGGCGAGCCTACATCGCCATGTTCGGCATTCGTAGCATTATTTTTTCCTTTTCTATTGACTTCTCCAATAGGATGAATTGGCGGAAAATAGAGTGTGTCAAAACCCATTGAAGCCACTCTTGGCAGCAACCTTTCACAATCTTTGAAAGTTCCATGTTTTCCCTCTTCGGAAGATGCTGAACGTGGAAAAAACTCATACCAAGTACTGAACAAGGCTTTTTTTCTATCGACATACACTTTTAAATTTGATGATTTATTGGCTAAAAATCGTTTCGGGTGTTTTTTGAAAAGGTGATGCAAATGGGCAGAAGTAGCTTCTCGAATGGCATTTTCATATTCACTTTCGGTAGTAAAATAATAAACCAAGGTATTCAAATAGTCTTTTTCGTTGGAATCCACCTCGTCCAAAATAGCTCTAACATAGTCTGCTCCTTCTAATAATTCAGATTTTACGTATTGATTGTCCTGAATTTTTCGAAGAATTCCGTGTTGCCAATTCAAGGCATAATCTACCCAACCTTCGACAAAATAGTTATAAAACCCTTGTTTTTCGACTTTGAAACTAGCATTCCAACTTTCGTTACCCACAGAATTCATTCGAACTTCTTGCCAATTTTTGTCTTTTTCGTGTTTGAATTTCACACAACATTGTATAACATCGTGACCGTCTGAAAACACATCGGCACTTACATTTACATTTTGATTTTCTATTCTTTTTATAGGATTAACACCACAGTCAAGTTGTGGTTTTATGTTTTCGATTACTATTCGAGTTTGATTCTGCATTTTTTATTTTTAATGTTCTACTAAATTTGGGTCAATTAACTTTATTAAGTGAGAGGCAATTCTATTTTATGGTAAAATTATTTGGGATGAAAACTCCTTTTTTGATAACCACAATTCCTTCTTTTATCATATATAATTCATTAGAATCATCTTCTAAATGTTTGCCTCCATTGATATGCACATCATTTCCAATTCTACAATTTTTATCAACAATGGCATTATTTATGAAACATCTTTCGCCAATTCCAATGAGTTGTTTGTTGTTTTTCAAATCTTTGTTCATGTCTTCGATACTTTGATAGAAATCATTACCCATAATATAGGAATTTTGAATCACAGAATCACTACCAATTCTAGAGCGATTTCCAATAACAGAGCGAGAAATTTGTTTGGCATTGATAATACAACCATCAGAAATTAATGATTTATCGATACTCGTTTTTTTGAATTTTGTTGGCGGTAATAATCTTGGGCGAGTAAAAATTTTATTGTTATCATCGAATAAATTAAAATGTGGTACATCATCGGTTAGGCCAATATTGGCTTCAAAAAAGGATTCGATATTTCCAATATCTGTCCAATATCCTTCATATTGAAAACTAAATATTCTTTTGTGTCCAACTGCTTGCGGAATAATTTCTTTTCCAAAATCTTTAGTACTGGAATCTGACATCACATCCAATAAGAATTGTCTATTGAAAATATAAATTCCCATCGATGCCAAATAGAGTTTGCCTTCACTTTTCATTTGCTCGCTCACTTCCGATTCCCATTGGGGTAATAATTCTTTGGCTGGTTTCTCGATAAAAGCATCAATAAAGCTATCGGAATTGGTCTTTAGAATTCCAAATTCAGGAGCATCTTTAGCATTTACAGGCAAAGTGGCAATAGAAATATCAGCTTCATTTTTAATATGATCTTCAATCATTTCATTCAAATCCATTTGATATAATTGATCGCCAGAAAGAATCATGGCATAGTCAAAATCATGATTCAAGAAATGAGGCATACATTGTCTAACGGCATCGGCTGTACCTTGAAACCATCTTGGATTGTCGGGGGTTTGTTCTGCAGCTAAAATATCTACAAAAGCATGACTAAAAATACTAAAATGATAGGTGTTTTTGATATGTGCATTCAAAGAAGCCGAATTGAATTGTGTCAATACAAAAATTCTATTTATCTCGGAATTCATACAGTTTGAGATTGGAATATCGACCAGTCGGTACTTTCCTCCAATTGGAACAGCTGGTTTTGAACGGGATTCTGTTAATGGGAATAATCTTGAACCTTGCCCACCACCTAGAATAATTGCGATAACATTTTTCTTTTTTGGTTTCATCTTAGTTAGTTATTAAATGGTACATTTCTATATATAGTTGACAAACTCTCTCTCAAAAGTGGTCAATATTGATTGTGTCATTTTATTTAGACTTTATTTGTCTTTATTCAATTTGCAATTACAAAAATTATGATGAAATGTTTACTGTTTCTATTCCATTTTTTTTCATATTCAATATTTGCTTAAAAGATTACGAATATAACAATTTAGATATTAAAAATCTAACTATTAATATTGAATTGAATAAATGGTTAAAATTGCTACATTTAACTTTTTTAAATTTAGTAAAATTATTTATCAAATAACAAAACAAGTGAAAAATTATTAAAATGCCAAAAAAAACTTTAAATCATAAACAATCATTAAAAATTCCTAAACTTATACTGCTATTTAGTAAAGTTATTGCTTCAATTTCGCCAAAATTATCAGTTTTATTTTCGGCAAAATTATTCACAACTCCCATAAAACACAAAACTCCTAAAAGAGAATTGGAGATGGAAAGCAAAAGCATTCAAAAATTAATTGAAATCCCTTCAATAAATAAAAAAGTTATGGTCTATGAATATGGAAAAAGTGATCAAAAAATCTTATTGTCGCACGGATGGTCTGGAAGAGGAACACATCTTTTCAAAATTGCAGAAGAGTTATTAAAAGCTGGATTTTCAACACTTAGTTTTGATGCTCCAGCACACGGAAAATCACCTGGAAGAACCACTATAATGTCTGAATTTGTGGAAACTATATTGGAAATGGAAAAACAGTTTGGTCCTTTTGAGGCCGCTGTGGGACATTCTTTAGGAGGAATGTCATTATTAAATGCCACACAAAAAGGTTTAGCAATTCATTCTTTGGTTATTATTGGAAGCGGGAATATTGTTCAAGATATATTAGACGATTTTGTAAAGAAATTAGAATTGAATCCTAACACAAGTACCAAATTGCGTTTGTATTTTGAGAAAAAATACAAGGTTGAAATGGATGATTATTCTGCTTACAGAGCGGCAATGGAAGTATCAATACCCGTTTTAGTCATTCACGATAAAAACGATTTTGAAGTTCCAGTTGAAGCGGCAAATCACATTCACAAACACCTAAAAAACGGAAAATTATTTGTAACCGAAGGATTAGGCCATCGCAAAATTCTTGGAAATGCTGAGGTTATTGAAAAAGTGATTGAGTTTGTGCAACAAAAAAATGTTTTTTAAAAATGTTTTTTTGAGGTTGGGTTTAGTCAACAAAGCTATTACTTTCTGCTTCTCATTTTCCGAGCTAAAAGTGTGTTTTTCAACAACATTGCAATTGTCATTGGTCCCACACCACCTGGAACTGGAGTAATGAATGACGCTTTTTTGCTGACTTCATCAAAATCGACATCGCCAGTAATAATATAGCCTTTGGGGTGTGAAGTGTCTTCAACTCTAGTAATTCCCACATCTATTACAACAACTCCCTCTTTGACCATATTGGCTTTCAAATAATTGGGAACGCCCAAAGCGGTGATAATAATATCGGCATTTTTTGTATATTCTTCAATGTTTTTGGTTCTACTGTGAGTGAGTGTTACAGTTGAATCTCCGGGATATCCCTTACGGCTCATCAGGATACTCATTGGGCGACCCACAATGTGGCTACGTCCAATAACAACAGTATGTTTGCCTGATGTTTCTACCTTGTAACGTTCTAGTAATTCCATTATTCCATAAGGAGTGGCGGGCAAAAAGGTTTCCATTTCCAATGCCATTTTTCCAAAATTGGTAGGATGAAAACCATCGACATCTTTTTCGGGATCTATAGCCATTAGTATCTTTTGCTCGTCAATGTGTTTAGGCAAAGGTAATTGAACAATGTATCCATCAAGGTTTTCATCTTTATTTAGATCTTTGATTTTGTTTAATAATTCCTCTTCCGTAATAGTTTCGGGCAAAGCCACCAAAGTAGAATCGAAACCTATTTGCTCACAGGATTTTACTTTGCTTCCTACATAAGTCAAACTGGCACCGTTAGTTCCCACAATAACAGCTGCCAGATGAGGCACTTTTTCCCCATCGGCTTTCATTTGTTGAACCTCTAAAGCAATTTCATTTTTAATTTCTTCCGATGTTTTTTTTCCGTCTAGTAGTTGCATAAGAATTTTAGATTTTAGATTTCAGATTTTAGATTTTAGATTTTAGATTTCAGATTT
>Ga0316612_1000119_pt1 | contig 29984 bp, 30 predicted proteins | sample MIS2016226_MG_FD_207676 | JGI IMG/M metagenome (GOLD analysis project Ga0316612, IMG submission 207676) | Microbial mat bacterial communities from Middle Island sinkhole, Lake Huron, Michigan, United States - MIS.2016.226 | ecosystem: Environmental > Aquatic > Freshwater > Lake > Sediment... | reverse complement strand
TTAATAACCGCATTAAATTAATTAAACGACAGGCTTATGGTTTTTTGAATTTTATAAATTTTCGTTCTAGACTATTAGCTTGTCTTTCTCATTAGATTTACTTATCCCCTTAAACCCAGAAGAGCCAGTCTGTATATGAAGGTGGAGGCTATCGGCATGATGGAATTAAGTTTTACAATGGCGATTATAAAGAAAGACACATATGTAAAACGGGAGATATTATTGTCCCAAATACTGAACAAGGAGAAAAGCATAAATTAATAGGGTTTCCTGCAAGAATCCCTAGATATTTTAAAGATGTATCAATTCTGACTCACCATTTATTTAAAGTTATACCTTTAAAAACATCTTATTTCTCAAGGCAATATATTTACTATCTAATTACATCTCATATAACTAGAAAACAAATTCTTGGATACACAAATGGGACAACTGTTAATATGCTTTCGCCAGATGGTTTTAAAAAGCCTTTAGTAGTTAAGCCTGACAAAAATATTATTAAAAGTTTTACTAAAGTTGTAAATCCTATTTGGGAAAAACAAGAAAGTAATTTCGATCAATTGCAAACCCTAACAAAAACCCGTGATTCTCTATTACCAAAACTAATGAGCGGTCAACTCCGCGTTAAGGAATAGCCAATGAAACTACGAGAAATTGTCGATGAAATATTAATTGATCCTCGAAAACTTACAGCCTATGCTCTCGATCCAGACAACCCCAAAGGAAAAGACAAAGCCTTCATGTTTCAAAAACATCTGGGCTACACCAAAGACAACTACCAACCACTACTCGATCAGATCTACGCTCAAGCACTCAACGCAGAAGCCCTAGAGCAGAACAGCGATCAATATGGCACAAGATATCAAATAGACCTAAAAATTCAAGGTGTAGAATCAGAGCAAATAGAAACTGTGCGTACAGGCTGGCTAATTGCTCCCAACTCAAAACAAGCTCGACTAGCCACAATCTATATTCCTAAAAAATCATGATTAAACCAGAATTACTCGACATCGTAGAAATCCTTGTTAACCTGCCAGAACAAAAACAATTTGTAGGCGATCGAGGCACAATCGTTGAATGCTATGACGATGATAATTTTGAAGTGGAATTTGTGAATGAAAGTGGCGAAACTACCGCACTATGCGCCCTATCATCCAAACAATTTATAGTCGTCTGGCAAATCGCCACAAAACAATGGGTCACACCCACCGATAAAATTACCGCTATTTTTAGCAACCTTTCCGACACTAAACGTGAAGAAGTCCTTGATTTTGCTCGATTTATTTATCAGAGAGCCTAACCATTGCTATGAAATCAACCCTCACCGAAGACGAGATCGAACAATACCAACTGCAACTCTTGCAAAACCTCGGTTATGCCTACCATCACGGCTACGACCTCCAACCCGAAGGCAAAGACCAAGAGCGCGAAAACTTCGGTGATGTGGTTTTAAAAGATCGATTACAACAAGCCATTCATCGCCTTAACCCCACCATTCCCGCCGATGCCCTCAATCAAGCCCAACGGGAAATCTTTAATATTGCCAGTTCCGACCTACTCAACAACAACGAAATATTTCATAAATACCTCACCGAAGGCATCACCGTTGAATATCAGAAAAACGGCGAAACCAGAGGCGAACCCGTCAACCTCATCGACTGGCACAACATCGACAACAACGAATTTCTGGTAGTCAATCAATTTACCGTCATCGAAGACAACCACAACCGCCGCCCCGATCTCGTCATCTTTATCAACGGCTTGCCCCTCGTCGTCATCGAGCTAAAAAATGCAGTCGATGAAAAAGCCAACCTTCGCGCCGCCTATAACCAACTACAAACCTATAAACGCGAAATCCCTAGCCTCTTTACCTACAACGCCCTGCTAGTCATTTCCGATGGACTCTCCGCCCGTGCAGGTTCCCTCACCGCCGACTTTAACCGCTTTTCGGCATGGAAAGTTCCCTCCCCTAGCCCCTCCCAAAGGGAGGGGGACAAGAGTCTGGAAGTCCCTCTCCCCTTGGGAGAGGGATTTAGGGAGAGGGCAAATCAGGGATTTACAGAGAGGGCTGAACTTGAAATCTTGACCAATGGACTACTCAACAAACAAACCCTCCTAGACCTGATCCGCCACTTCACAGTATTTGAAAAAACTCGTAGCGAAGACCTCAATACTGGCATCGTCAGCATTACCACGATTAAAAAAATTGCCGCCTATCACCAATACTACGCAGTTAATAAAGCGATCGAATCGATTGTTAAAGCTTGTGGATTTCCCTCCCCTAGCCCCTCCCAGAGGGAGGGGGACAAGAAAAATAATCTTGAAGTCCCTCGCCCCTTGGGAGAGGGATTTAGGGAGAGGGTTGAACTTGAAATAGCCAAGATTCCCTCCCCTAGCCCCTCCCAGAGGGAGGGGGACAAGAAAAATAATCTTGAAGTCCCTCGCCCCTTGGGAGAGGGATTTAGGGAGAGGGAAAAACTTGAAATAGCCAAGATTCCCTCCCCTAGCCCATCCCAGAGGGAGGGGGACAAGAAAAATAATCTTGAAGTCCCTCGCCCCTTGGGAGAGGGATTTAGGGAGAGGGAAAAACTTGAAATAGCCAAGATTCCCTCCCCTAGCCCATCCCAGAGGGAGGGGGACAAGAAAAATAATCTTGAAGTCCCTCGCCCCTTGGGAGAGGGATTTAGGGAGAGGGAAAAACTTGAAATAGCCAAGATTCCCTCCCCTAGCCCATCCCAGAGGGAGGGGGACAAGAAAAATAGTCTTGAAGTCCCTCGCCCTTTGGGAGAGGGATTTAGGGAGAGGGAAAATCAGGAATCTAGGGAAAGTATCGAAGACTTAGGTTACAAAGGAGGATTAGCAGTAACGACTCTATTAGAACAAGTCAGAGAATTACGAAAGAATCAAACATCTGCGGAAAAAGTATTTTGGGAAATTGTTAGAACAAAACGCTTTCTAGGCTTAAAATTTCGGCGACAACACCAGATCGGTAATTACATCGTTGATTTTTATTGTCACGATCGCAAATTAGTAATCGAACTTGATGGCGAGATTCACAATCAACCAGAGCAACAGCAACGCGATCGCCAACGCACTGAATATCTAAACTCGTTAGGGCTAACAGTTCTAAGATTCACCAATCAAGAAATCTTCCAAAACCTAGAAACCGTCCTCCAAAACCTACTAGATCTCCTGTCCCCCTCACCCACTGGGAGAGGGGCTAGGGGAGAGATGCCACGACCACCGCGAGACTATTGGGCGGATGTTGATGTCAAGTCCCCCTCACCCACTGGGAGAGGGGCTAGGGGAGAGGGCAGTTTGTCCCCCTCTCCCACTGGGAGAGGGGCTAGGGGAGAGGGCAATTTGTCCTTACAAGAATGCACCCCTCGCAAGGGCGGCGTAATTTGGCATACCCAAGGAAGCGGTAAATCCCTATCAATGGTATTTCTCGCAGGCAAACTAGTCTTAGACCCAAACCTCAATAATCCCACAGTGGTAATGCTGACCGATCGCAATGACCTCGACGATCAACTATTCGACACCTTCGCAGGTTGTCAGCAACTCCTCAGACAAGACCCACAACAAGCAGATAATCGCGATCGCGTGCGTCAACTGCTCAACACCAACTCAGGCGGGATTATCTTTACCACCGTTCAGAAATTCTCCCCACCCGACAATGATCTTCCTCCCTCTGGGGGGAACCAAAGGGGGGCATATCCAAAAATTAGCGATCGCGCCAATATCATCGTCCTCGCTGATGAGGCACACCGTAGCCAGTATGGATTCACCGCCAAACAAGTCGATATTAAAGATGAAAATGGCAATATCACAGGCAAAGCTACCCGCTACGGATTTGCTAAATATATTCGTGATGCCCTACCTAATGCTTGCTTTGTCGGATTCACAGGCACACCAATCGAACAAAGCGATAAAAATACCCCCGCCATTTTTGGCGACTACATCGACATTTACGACATTTCCCAAGCCGTCGCCGATGGTGCAACCGTCCCCATTTATTACGAAAGCCGCCTCGTTAAAGTTGACCTCGACGAAGCAGGTCGTCAACTCCTTGATGAACTAGACGAAGACCTCGATTCCCTTCTCCCTTTGGGAGAGGGGCTAGGGGAGAGGGAACAAGCCAAAGCGAACCAAACTAGGATTGAAGCGATCGTCGGCTCCACCCAACGCCTCCAACAAATCGCCCAAGATATCGTTACCCATTTTGAGGCAAGGCAACAGGTCAACAAAGGCAAAGCGATGATCGTCACCATGACCCGCAGAATTGCCGTCAATCTCTACGATGCAATCGTCAACCTCCGTCCCGATTGGCACAGCGACGACCTCACCACAGGCAAAATTAAAGTCGTCTTCACCGCCAGTGCCGCCGATGAAGAAAATCTTGTCAAACATCACACCAGCAAAGCTAACCGCCAAACCCTAGCCCAACGCCTCAAAGACCCCGAAAACTCTCTCGAACTGGCGATAGTCTGCGATATGTGGTTAACAGGCTTTGATGCTCCATGCCTGCACACCATGTATATCGACAAGCCACTTAAAAGTCATAACCTCATGCAAGCGATCGCCCGTATTAACCGAGTATTTCACGAGAAAACAGGCGGATTAATTGTGGACTATCTCGGACTCGCTGCCGAACTCAAAAAAGCTCTCGCCTTCTATGCCAACAGTGGCGGTAAAGGCGACCTCACCCTCAATCAAGATGTAGCCGTGGGGCTAATGCTTGCCAAGCTAGAAATAGTCGAGCAGATCATGGCGGACTTTGCCTATGAGCATTATTTCGACAGCACCACAGGCGAAAAACTCAACATTCTCAAAAATGCCGCCAACTATGTCGCCGATCCCACGATTAAAGATCGCTTTTTCTCTGAACTAAACGCCCTATCTAAAGCCCATTCCCTAGCTGTCCCCCATCCCGACGCGATCGCCGCCGCCGAAAAAATCTCATTTTTCCAAGCCATCCAAGCCAGTCTCCGCAAACTCACAGGCGAAGGAGAAGGCGGCAACCTCAGCAACCACGACATCGAAACAGCGATCCGTCAGGTTGTCGATCAGGCGCTCGTATCCGACGCGGTGATTAATATTTTTGATGAAGCAGGAATAAAAAATCCTGATATATCAATCATCTCCGATGAATTTATGGCAGAAGTGCGGGGCATGGAACACCAAAACCTCGCCGTTGAACTCCTGCAAAAACTGCTCAAGGATGAAATCAAAACCAGTAGCCGTACCAACATCGTCCAAAGTCGCAAACTCTCCGATCTCCTCGATGATGCCCTGCGCCGCTATCGTAACCAAGTGATCAGCGTGACCGATATCCTCGAAGAATTGCTGAACATGGCTAAGGACACTAAGGCATCTCAAGCAAGAGGTGAAGAATTAAAACTAGAACCTTACGAACTAGCTTTTTATGATGCCTTAGCCCAAAATCAAAGCGCTCAAGATGTGATGGGCGTTGATAAACTGCGAGACTTAGCGATCGTCCTCTGCGATCGCATCCGTAAAAATGCCTCAATTGACTGGAATCTCAAGGAAAGCGTCAGAGCCAGAATGAAAGTTGCTGTCAAACGATTACTGAGACAATATGGCTACCCTCCCGACATGGAAGCTCTAGCAACAGAGTTAGTCCTAGAGCAAGCCAAAGTCTTTACTGAGTTTGAAGTTGCAACCAATCACTCAAGGTAAAAATTTATAGGTACTTTTGCAAAATCACTTTGAGCCGATCTCGACTAGCTCCAGACACTTGACTCAAATCGGTCAAGATTGAAGTTTTGAGAGCATGGTGAGCCTCCGACTTGGGCGGATTTATGGCGATTTTAGCAACAGCATTTTGAATTACCTGTTGAGCATTCAAAGCATTTTTTTGTAAATTTTGAATGATCATGTCTACAGTCACACTCTCATGATCATCATGCCAGCAGTCATAGTCAGTAACTAAGGCGATCGTGGCATAGGCAATTTCGGCTTCACGGGCAAGCTTTGCCTCGGTGAGATTGGTCATGCCAATTACCTTCGCGCCCCAACTGCGATAGAGCAGAGATTCGGCTTTAGTCGAGAAAGCTGGCCCCTCCATGCAGAGATAAATGCCGCCTTTATGGACTTTGTTGCGACCTAAATCGACGCTTTCGGCTGCTGACGCTACCACCGATAACAAGGATTTACAAATTGGCTCACCAAAGGCAACATGGGCAACTATGCCTTCACCAAAAAATGTCGATGTGCGGCTGGTGGTGCGATCGATAAATTGATCGGGTAGTACGATGTCGAGGGGACGTGCATATTCTTGCAAAGAACCAACGGCGGAAGCGGAAATAATATATTCCACACCGATGCTTTTCAACGCATAAATATTGGCGCGATAGGGGACTTCAGAAGGGAGTAAATGGTGCGATCGCCCATGTCTGGCGAGAAATACTACAGGTGTACCTGACAGTTTGCCATAGATAAAGGCATCGGAAGTTTTGCCAAAGGGAGTGTCGATATTAATTTCTTGAATATCGGTTAGGGACGACATTTTGTAGAGTCCACTGCCGCCAATAATGCCGATTTTTGCGTTGATTGTCATAGGAATTACGAATTATAAATTACGAATATCTGGGATCAAGATTAAAAAAGTTTTGATTAGAGACACTTTTTTGAAGTTAGACTTTTGCCTCAACTAATAAATCTGCAAGTAAATTATTTAGCTGTTCAGTAGTGGCGTGATATACCTCACTACAAAAATGACAAGTTGCCTCTGCACCTTGATCTTCGGCAATCATCGATCGCAGGTCTTCCTCGCCAAACATTTTCATAGCAGCTAACATCCGATCAAAGGAGCAGGGACAGTGAAATTTTACATCCTTAGTCATGGGTAAAATATCTAAATTCATATCTGCAAATATCTCGATCATCACCGCTTCGATCGCCTTGTTTTGTAATAGCAAATCTAGAAATTGTTGGGGATCACTTTTGGCTTCTAATTGATTGACTAGCTCCTCTTGGGAACGATTGCCAACTCTCGCCGCCCTAAGCGTCGCTTTGGGCATGATTTGTAACAACAAACCTGCTGCGATGGTGACGGGAGTTTCGTGATTATCTAGATCAATTAATTCCGTGAGGATCAGTTTGGAATAGGTTTGTTCCGACGAAGCTAAGTACCAAGCCACATCATTGGCAATGTCACCCGCGATTAACTCAACGGTGCTGCTATAGGGTTCGCCATAGCCAACATCGCGCATTACCTTAAAAAAACCTGTTTGTCCAACCGCTTCACTGACATTTTGCTGTCCATTAGCAAAGGCTGGTAATGCAAATTGGGCATTGGTGACAAAGCCACGCACAGTACCATCAAATCCTGCATCGGCATAAATTAAGCCAAGTCCACCATCGCCTGAAATCCTGACATTAACTCTGGCTTGGGGTTGTTTCATATTTGAGGCAAGCAGCAAGCTAGCACTCATGGCTCGGCCCAAGGCTGCGGTAGCAACTGCTGATAACTGATGGCGGCGATGGGCTTCGTTAAGAGATTGAGTAACATTCACGCCAATGACACGGACTCGGCCGTCGGCGGTGAGGGCGCGAATTAAGCGATCGTTCATTAATTTATTCTAATGTCTGTGTATTCCATAGCTAACTCTATGTTAGCTCTTTGTCATATCAAAGCAAAAAGCTATGGCACACGCTGCGCGTGTGCCATAGCTTTTTGGCTTTAATTATGCCCATCTATTTAACAGTTGCCTGAGGTTGCGATCGCTCCCAACATATTCTTCCTGTTTTAGCGAGATCCAAAGCTTCTGATCCTACATCCAGCAAATTTTGCCACTTAACTTCGCGATTAAATAGTAACTTTCTCACTTTAATTAATGCTTGCTCTCTCTCGTAACGAATTTTGGACAACATCAAAGGATCAATATTCTGATAGCTCAGGTTACGAACTTCTAGCATTGCTTCATGGACGATGATGGCAACTTCAGAACCAATATTTAGTTGTGCGTAATGACGTAAGTGATTTAGTCCTTTTTCTGAGGTTGCATATAATGCTGGTAGGCGATTTAAGGTGCGAGCAAGGACATCTTCGAGGCGGATAAACTTGAGTTCCGTGGGTGGAAAATTTTGCGCTCTGTTTTGCGCCATTCTAATCACTAATCGCTCTAAAGAATGCACAATATGATTAGATTCCATCATGTATGTATCATATTCTTTTTGCTTAGATGCGATCGCTACACTACATTTGTGCGAAGTCTTTTTTAAATACATTTGAGCATTGGACTGCGTTCTCCCCAAAGCCCCATACTTACTCAGACGCGGCGAATCATTTCCCGAATTGAATCTCGCGATCGCCTGTTCTAAAGCTTCCTCCAGCGCTTTGGGCAAATCACACCACATCAGATTTTGCCAGCCTAATACCTCTTGGATACCCAGTAGAGCATAAGGTGCATTGGCCAACTCAATATCTGCTAAAGGTTGCGGTTGGCGTAGTGGATCGCGGCGCACAGCGATGAGGGCTTGGCGAGTGATTTTAGTTATGTTAGCTTGCATAGCCATACATTCTTGCCGCTTTTGGATTAACCCTACATCTGTTGATGCAAACATTGGCGGTAATCTGTTTAAGGTATAGGCGACGACTTCATCAATATTATATTTATGTCTAATTCCAATACCTAAGCCCTGAATCTGAGCATTAGCTTCTCTATAAACAAATTCAATTAGAACATTGCGGCAAGATTCCATGGAATTGACTGCATTAAGTCGAAAATTATGAATGTAAAATAGTAGATCGCAAGATGTTCTCTGCTTTCAATAAATAAGCGATCTTTTCTTTCGCATTGCCATGAATATACCCTTTAATATAAGGTTTAAGGGCTGTTGGCGTAGAGAAAATATCATTTTCAATCTGTTCATCGGAAAGGTTAACAGTCCCCAAAATATTAGGTACAACTAAAGCCAGTGAGAGTTGATGGGCTGATACCAAAATCACTTCGTAAAGTTGATGGTTTTGATCCATGGGCTGTAATCCTAGCAACATTGATAAATCAATGGCCCAATACACGCGACGATGACGGCTTAAAATCCCTAAAATGCAAGAAGGTTTATTTGGCACAGGCATGACATGGGTTGCCTTAACGGTCAAAACCTCCTGCGTAAATTCACTTTCAAGTAAGCCGATGGTTTGAGGATCGATCGCAAATTTCAAATAGGTATTAAGTTTTACTTGAGGTTGCTCATCCGTTTGGACATCTTGATGATTTGCTTGCTCTAAAAATGTGTACATGGATCTATGTCAACTTTAGTAAACATAGATCATGTATAGCGATCATTATGATCATTTGTATACAGCATGAATGCTGATATTTCGGAACTGAGTTATATTTTGGTTAGGCTCAATAGATTAGGATGGCTATAGATAAGTAGGCTTAATCAAATATAAAACCCAAAAAACTGTGGCGCACGCGCAGCGTGCGCCACAGTTTTTAGAACTGGTTTTTAATTATGTCGAGGTACTTAGTGAGCCTAACTTGAATATCCAAATACTACATAAAGAAAAATATGGATCGACGTAAGTTAATTTCTTGGTTTGGCTTAGGATGGCTGGTCAGTCTACTTCCTTCATCCTTGACTGGTTGTACTGATGCGGCTGCTCCTCCAACAGCATCGGTTGCACCTTCAGCTACCGAAAGTGTTGCTGCTGGTCCTAAGGGTAATTATCAAGCGATCGGTACGGTCGCGCAGCTTGATCAAGCAGGTACATTAGTTTCCTCTAATAAGAAGATTGCTGCTGTCCGCGATCCTAAAGATAAGAATAAAATACTTGCCGTCAATACAGCCTGTACCCATAATGGTTGTGCTGTGGCTTGGAAATCTGATAAGAAACAGTATGTTTGTCCTTGTCATGATGCTGAGTTTGCCGCCGATGGTGCAGTTCTTGCAGGTCCTGCGAAGAAGCCTTTGCAAACTTACCCTGCCAAAATTGAGAAGGGTCAAGTATTAGTTAGTGCCTAGTTCTTGGCACTAAAATAAAGATCTGAATTATTTGTGGCGCGGCTTCGCCGCGCCACAAATAATCTGGCTCCCTTGGTGCAGTTCATCATCACATTTTTTATAGACTCAGGACTTGAGGTGTTGGAATTATGAAAAAATTTCTGCTCACTTGCTTGTTTTTTGCAGGTTTGTTTTGGGCGCTTTCGACTTATAAAGGTTTAGCTGTCCAAGGTCAATTTGACTCAATGGTATTAAACTTTCGAGATACTTTGTCCTCTGCTCAGGTCGATCGCGAGCTAAAGGCGATCGCCGCAAAATATAGTATCGAGCCAAAATTTAATAGTGCTTTTTCTAAGGGAAATAATCTTTATATTGTCAAAGGCGATACTCAAGTCCTTGAAAAACTGAAACAGTCTAAAGAACTAAGTGAATTAACCGAATATGTCGAGCCGAATTACGTTTATTCCACTGAGTTTTTGGGCGGCACAACTCCTAATGACCCGATGTATAAGGAGCAGTGGAATCTGAAGGCGATCGATATTGAGAAAGCTTGGGCAAAAACTAAAGGAAAGGGGATTACTGTCGCGGTAATCGATACGGGTGTTAGTAAGGTTGATGACTTAAAAAATACTAATTTTGTGAAGGGTTATGACTTTGTAAACGATCGCGAAGATGCTAGTGATGACAATGGGCATGGAACCCATGTGGCAGGGACGATCGCCCAGTCAACCAATAACAATTTTGGGGTGGCAGGAGTTGCCTATGAAGCGAATATCATGCCGCTTAAAGTACTTTCGGCTGCGGGTGGCGGTACGATTTCTGATATTGCGGAGGCAATTATGTTCGCGGCAGATCATGGCGCGAATGTGATTAATATGAGCCTCGGTGGTGGTGGAGAAAGTAAGCTCATGCAAAGTGCGATCGACTATGCCCATAAAAAAGGTGTAACGATCGTGGCGGCGGCGGGTAACTCGAATCGTAATGCGGCTTTCTATCCTGCGCGTTATCCTAAGGTAATCGCGGTATCTGCGACCAGTTCTACTGATGAGAAAGCGCCCTATTCTAACTATGGTGCGGGTGTGGATGTGGCGGCTCCTGGAGGTGCGATCGTAAGGGGCAAGAATGGGGAGAAGGGCAGTTTGTCAGGGGGGATTTTGCAAAATACCATCGATCCTAAAACTAAGGAATCCGTATTCCGTTCTTTTCAAGGAACGAGTATGGCGGCTCCCCATGTGGCGGGTGTGGTGGCTTTGATTGAGGCATCGGGCGTGAAAGATCCAGACAAAGTAATGCAAGTTCTCAAACAGTCTTCGCGCAAAGTTGCTGATGATACGCTCAACTATTATGGCTCAGGACATTTGAATGCGGCGGCGGCAGTTAGTTTGGCTTCTCAAGGACAATTGGGAGTTCCTGATTTCTTGCGATGGGCGCGGGATAATGGTTACTTGAGTCCGAGGTTTTGGGTTGATGGTGGTGCGATCGCTTTGATTCCCAAATTAATTATGGTAATTGGTTCCTATTTACTAGCATGGTTAATCAATCGCTGGTTGCCCTTCCGTTGGAATTGGTCATTTTCTAATGGAGTTTTCTTTGGAGGTGCAGGTTTGTTCTTCCTGCGCGGGTTCTATTTATTTGACCTGACCCAATTACCTTTCCGCATTGCAGGTAGCTCATTGCCTGAATTAGGGAATGCTTTTGCTAATACCAATGCGCTCAATCCAATTACAGCCAGTGTTTTATTACCATTAGGCTTACTAGTGATTTTGTTGGGACATCCAGAATGGAAGTGGTTTGCGATGGGTTCGGCAATTGGAACTTCTGCTTGTCTAGCGACCAGTGCGGTGTTAGCGCCACAAATGATGTGGATTGGTGATGGACTGCCTGCGATCGCTTTTCTCAGCGTCAATGCCATTCTCTGCTTCGGTTGTGCCTATCTATCGATTAAATCGGAAACTGCTAATATTTGATCAAAAGTGAGCGCATTGCGCTTACTTTTGAGATGAACTAAGAAATATAAAATAAATGTAAAACAAATGAACATTCAAATTGCTGGCACTGTGGAATATATTGATATTGGTACGGGAACTTGGGCGATCGTTACCGATACCGATGAGCAGTATGAAATTTGGCAACCTGCTCCTGAAGCGATTTTACAAGAAGGGCTAAAGGTCAGGGTTACGGCTAAAGTGCGTGACGATGTGATGTCAATGGCAGCGATCGGTGATGTCATCGAAATCGAAGATTTTCACATTCTCTAAGTCCGTACAGCGCTTTGCGCTGTACGGACTTAGTAATCGGGCATAATTGAAAACCAGATTTAAAACCTATGGCGCACGCGCAGCGTGCGCCATAGGTTTTAGGGATTTATATTTGTTGCGCTGAGGTGCAATAGGCTTAGTTTAACGATGTCTGACTAAAAAAGAAGGTAAATCTACTTTTGCATTGGCTGCGGCATGAGGATGCGGCGATCGCAAGGGTCTTGATTCAGCGATCAGTTCTCGCTCTAATAAAAGTTCCTGTTCAGGATATATATCGACAGAAGGCTGAGCCGATGTTGGCGTTAAATGTCTAACAGGTCGTTCCGCTAACAATCTTTCTAAAGCCCCACTAAGTTGTAAAGCATGATGTTGATGGCGCACCGATTGTTCTTTCCAATGGTGGATCGCTGCTTCATATTCGGAAGCCTTTGATGCTTGTTGCAGAACATGATTTTGTAGTTCTTCAATCTGCTGTTCTAATTCTTGAACTCGCGTTAAATCACTAACATATTCATTCTCCAGCCCCCGTAAAGACTGATGCAATTGAGCCTGACTGGATAGATGTTTAATTAATTCTTCTTCAAATTGATCGCGCTGAGATCGTACTTCCGATAACTTAGTTTGAGCAATTTCAATAGTTTTTGTGGATTCTTTGAGAAGTAATTGAGTTGCTTCTAATTCTTCAGTTAAAGTTTGTTGGGAAATATCGAGCGCGGTATTTTGGCATTGCAGTTGCTCTAATTGACCAGTGAGTTCTGTGACTTGCCGATCGCGATCGTGCGTAATACTAATAACTTCTTTTTCTAGCTGATCGACATACTCACATTCAAATTCATGTTGCGATCGCAGATCTTCTAATTCTTTTTGCAGGCGATCGCGCTCAGCAATCAATATACTTATATTTGAAGTTTGAATTCCAGTATTTTCATGGGCTTCTACAAGCCAATCATCCGAAAGCTCAACATTATCAAACTCATTGAGACTGCTTAGCATATTGGCAATTTCGGCGATCGTTTCCTCTTCTAACAAACTACCACCCAAGAGCGCATCAAGATCGTCCTCATCATTGACAGGAACTGCCTTAACCGAAACTTCTCGTAATGCTGCTTCGCGTTTCAATTCACTCACGGATAACCTCACCCACAATACCGAGGTGTTTTACAAGACAAACATTACCAGACTTTGCCAAGTTTGCAATTTTTTTTCTAGCAAGGTTAGGATCACTTATAGCTGTCGCCAGTCTTACAGCGCTTTGCGCTCAAACCCGAACCAAGAAAATTTGTAAAAGTGTTGCAAAGCAGCACTTTTGCAAATTTTCTTGTGATTCGTTTGATCGGAAATTGCTGTAAGCCAAGAATCGAGGGGCGATGCTTCGTGCCGACCTTCGATTCTTGGGCTATATCTTGGTGGTGCAAAAATCTAAATTGTGGAGTTTAACCTATGTATCCCCTATATCCCCAAAAAATTGAACCACAAGCGGGACAAGAATCAGTATGGGATTATCCTCGTCCCGCTATTTTAGAAGATACCGATAAACAGATTCGCATCATTTGCAATGGGATCATCCTCGCTGAAACCCAACGCGCTAAGAGAGTCCTCGAAACCAGCCATCCACCTTGCTATTACATTCCTATGGATGACATTAAAATGGAATATCTGATCGAAACATCCCGCCGCACAAGGTGCGAATGGAAAGGTGTCAGCCAATATTATGACGTGGCGATCGCTGATAAATATATCCAAAATGCCGCATGGAGATACTCGATCCCCACGCCAAATTTTGTTGATATTCAAAACTGCCTAAGTTTTTATGGCAGCCTCATGGATGCTTGCTATGTGAATGATGAATTAATTACGCCCCAAGCAGGAGATTTTTATGGCGGATGGATTACATCCGATATTGTCGGCCCCTTTAAAGGCGAACTAGGAACTTGGGGATGGTAAAAAAGGAGGCAATGCTTTGCATTGCCTCCTTTTTACTGCGTTTTAACGTTCGTTAATGGGAATATAAGTAACATCATGCAAGCCCGTATACATCTGGGTTGGACGGAACAAGCGATTATCAGAAAGCTGCTCTTTCCAATGGGCTAACCATCCCGGCACACGGGCGATCGCAAAAATAGTGGTGAACAAATTGCTAGGAATGCCCAATTTCTTGTAAACCAATCCCGAATAGAAATCGACATTAGGATGAATACCCTTACTGGCAAGCTTCTCATAGGCTTGCTTTTCCAGTTCTAAGGCAATGTCATAGTAAGGATCATGACCAAACTGATCAAACAATTCATGGACTAATCCCTGAAGCACGATCGCACGGGGATCCTTGACCTTATAAATACGATGTCCAAAGCCCATCAGCTTTTCTTTGCGCTGAATTTTGCCCTCTAGATAAGCAGTTACATTCTCGATTGAGCCAATTTCTTCGAGCATATTCATCACTTCTTCGTTAGCTCCCCCATGCAAAGGACCAGCCAAAGTCCCGATCGCCGAAGTCATTACTGCATAGGGATCGGTCAAGGTTGAAGCTGTTACCAAAGCCGCAAAGGTGGAAGCATTAACCGTATGCTCAGCGTGCAAAGTCAAACACACGTCAAACACCTTTGCCGCCAGAGGATCGGGGACTTTCTCATTCAACATATAGAGAAAGTTGGAGGCATAATCGAGATCGTCACGGGGCATCACAGGATCATTGCCCTGACGCATCATATGGAAAGCCGCCACCATCGTTGGCACTTTTGCCAACAGACGCACCGTTGCTTGATAGATATAGTCCATATCATGGAAATTTCCTAAAGGATAAAACATGCCCAAGGCGGCAACACTGGTTTGCAGCGCATCCATGGGATGGGCATTATCAGGAAATGACTTAATCATGTCGCGAATCCGATATTTGATTCTTCTTCTATGGGTAATATCGTGTTCAAATTCATTAAGTTGAATTGGCTTGGGTAACTCACCGAAGATTAATAAGTAACTGGTTTCAAGGAAATTACTATGCTTGCAAAGATCCTCGATACGGATACCCCGATATTCGAGTAAACCTGCCTGACCATCAACATAACTTATGTTTGATTGGGTGGCAGGCACACCTTCTAAACCAGGCTTATATTCTCCGATTGCCATATATTAGCTACCTTACAAGATTGATTTTGTTGACTTCTGGGATTATTTTATCGTTACAGCGCGTTGCACTTTCTTAAAACCCAGATAAATTTTCAAAAAGCTTGCTTCGCAAGCTTTTTGAAAATTTATCTGGGATACACCAAAACTAAATAGGTTGTATATCTGCCTATGATGAGGCATTGAGGGCAGTAAAAATGTGCGAAAAACTGCACTTTAAGTCACCACTTTCTAAAAACCAGCATGAGCGTAAGCAATGCTCACGCTCATACTGGTTTGAACTAAAAACTAGGTAAAGGTTCTACGATTTAATTAATAGCCTTATTGGAATGGGTTATTACCATATTTACCAAAGAGAGTCGCTTCACCCTTGATAACGGCTCTACCGAGGTTGAAAGCTGCCCACAAAACTACTAAGACAACAGGTCCTAATACTATTAATACTCTCCAATCCATATATTTATACCTAAGCTAAATAGAATTAAATAGAAATTGCTTTTAGCTCTCATTATGACAGGAAATTCGATCAAATTTGATCAAAAGGTAGAGAAAGGTATCAGCTTTTTGTCTATTTTTTGATGACTTCGTGATATATGTCGTCTGTCTAATTTTTAAATTTTATGGAATACTGGCAAGCTTTTGTTTTAGGGATTGTGCAGGGACTGACTGAGTTTTTACCAATTAGCAGTTCCGCACATCTCAAGGTTGTCCCCGCAATTTTAGGCTGGAAGGATGCTGGATTGTCCTTTGGAATATCCTTTGATGCGGTAATCCAGCTTGGAAGCATAGTCGCAGTAGTTAGCTATTTCTGGAAAGATCTCAGTAATATTACGCTTGGGAGCATCGAGGCAATCCGCAAGAAGCAATATACATCCCAAGAATTTAAGCTGGCGGTGGCGATCGCCTTGGGAACCATCCCCATTTTGTTTGGCGGCTTGCTGATTAAAGTTTTGGTCAAGGATTATGACAACTCACCTTTGCGAAGTTTGACCGCGATCGCGATCGCCTCCATTGTGATGTCTAGCCTGCTCGCCTTTGCGGAAATTTTTGGACAGAGAGGCGATCAACAAGAAAAGCGCCATTTTCAAAGAGTCCGCATTATTGATGGCATTTTAATGGGCTTAGCCCAGACGATGGCTCTAGTCCCAGGGGTATCCCGTTCTGGGTCTACCCTAACCGCAGGATTATTTTTGGGTTTAGATCGGGTTGCAGCAACTAGATTTTCATTTTTGTTAGGTATTCCCGCCATTACGATCGCAGGTTTAGTCGAGTTATTAAGCATTGTCAGAAAAGGTTTTGATGTGGGCGCAGGACAATTAACTATCGGGTTATTATCCTCAGTAATTTTTTCTTACTTGGCGATCGCATGGCTGCTTAAATTTTTTCAAACCCATACCACATGGGTATTTGTGGGCTATCGTTTAGTGTTTGGGGCATTCTTGCTTACAGGTGTAGGCTTAGGCTGGTTTAAATAAGAACCAAAATTTAGAGAAGTCACACGAAGTGTGACTTCTCTAAATTTTGGTAAAGCCCAAAAAGTTTTCGCTCTTTGCGAAAACTTTTTTGTTTTTTTCCTGTATAGTTATAGATCGCACGATCTTTCATGCTCGGATCGGGTTGTTTGAAAAATTGATGAACTTCACTCACCAATACCTGTACGGCATCTACTGAATATTTAAACACCATGAGTTACGCAATCATTGAAACAGGCGGTAAGCAATATCGCGTCGAAGTCGGCAGATTTTATGACGTTGAGCTACTTGAAGCCGAACCAGACAGTAAATTGACCATTGATAAAGTCTTATTTGCCAACCTAGATGGCGATATTTCTATCGGTCAGCCTATCGTTGATAATGCAAGTGTAGAAGTTACTGTACTGCGCCATCTAAGGGCAAAAAAAGTAATCGTTTACAAAATGCGTCCTAAGAAGAAAACCCGCAGAAAGAACGGTCACCGTCAGCCATTGACCCGCATCATGGTTGAAGCAATTAACCTAAGTGGTAGTGCTGCTTAATTATATAAAAAAGCGCAAAGCGCTTTTTTATAAGTTTCTTTTAATCATTACGAGGATCAAAAACAAATGGCACATAAGAAGGGTACAGGTAGTACAAGAAACGGTCGTGACTCTAATGCTAAGCGCCTCGGTGTAAAGCGTTACGGTGGTCAAGTTGTTACTGCTGGCAGCATTTTAGTGCGTCAGCGTGGCACTAAGTTTCACCCTGGCAATAACGTTGGTCGTGGTAGTGATGACACTCTATACGCAACTGTTGATGGCGTTGTAACTTTCGAGCGTTTTGGTAAAACTCGCAAGAAGATCAGCGTTTATGCTCCTGTAGTTGTAGAAGCTGTGGAAGTCGCAGAAGTTGCATAAAGCAACGAAAAAAAATAAAAAAGCAGCGCAACGCGCTGCTTTTTTATTGATTATTATTGATGATTTTTAAGAGCTTCGTAATGCTGCAAAATATTTTTCAGCTTATCGATCTGAATCGGCTTACTGAGATAGTCATTCATACCAGCTTGTTGGCAAATATCTTGATCATCATGGGTTGCATTAGCAGTCATCGCGACGATCGCTAGAGGCGATCGTTTAGATGATGATTCTTGTGTACGAATATATTTAGTTGTTTCTAAACCATCCATTTCAGGCATCTGAATATCCATGAGGATCAGATCGTAGGATTTATTCGCGATCGCTTGAATGACTTCCCGACCATTTGCCGCCACATCAGCCGCATATCCTAAATGCTTGAGTACGCGCAGGGCAACCTTTTGATTAACAAGGTTATCCTCCGCTAACAATATGTTTAAGGGATTTGCAACCGATAAAGTTTCCATAAATTATGGTGGGTATTGCGGATTTAGACCATAATTTGCGGTACGCGGAAAAAGTCTTCTTCACGATCAGGGGCGCAGTTTAGTAAAGCCTCGCGATCGCTGAAGGGTTGCAAAATATCAGGACGAGTAATATTTACGGTATTCACCGCCCTAGTGGTTGGCTCCACCCCTTCTAATAAAGGATCGAGTTCATTTAGCTGTTGGAAATAGTCCAAGATGCTATCTAGTTGCTTAGTGAAAGAAATTTCTTCCGCTTCCGTTAGTTGTAAACGTCCTAAACGGGCAACGTGACGGACTTGCTCGCGATCAATCATGATATTTATGGGGAAACAGATAAATTTAGATAAACTGGGTTAGAAGAAAAGATTAATATCAGCTCTGCCAGTGGTTTTAAGCCAGTTTTGGGCTTCGATGTAGTTGTTTGGCGCAAGACGGATCGCCCTGACCCAATGATCAGCAGCAGTGTTGAAATATTCTTCGGCTTGCTCTTCATCTTGAGCATTTTCACCTTTGTGGTGATAGATCACAGCCACATTATTTAAAGCTTGCGGCATCCGAGGATTAAGATCGATCGCCTGCTCATAAAATCCCAAAGCTCTATCATGCTCACCATTACTGGCATGAATTAAGCCCATGTTGTAGTAAATATAGCTGCGATCGTAGGCATTTTCCTCAAGTTCGAGGGCTTCTTCGTAGTTGCTCAAGGCTTCTGCGTATTCACCATCGCCCTGTGCCGACATGCCATCACGGTAATAGGCAAAGGCTTCTTTTTCTCTTTGGCTAGCAGGAAAGAGTTTTAAAATTGTGTCGGCAATAACGGTAAAGGTTTGATCGACGAAGTTGTCATTACGTTGCGATCTAGGCATAGTTCTTTATATATTTGCAATTTTTGCAATTTAATTTGCAGTCAGTTATCAACCAGCATATCAAATAAAGATGTAGAGGCAATTCATGAATTGCCTCTACATCGCTGAGCGAAATTAAATATAAGACCCAAAAACCTATGGCGCACGCGCAGCGTGCGCTATAGGTTTTTGAATTATTAGCTAGAAGCGCTTGTATAAAATCTCAGGGCAAATCGCCAAAATTTAGTGGAAGCATAGAGTAAAGCGATCGCTAAAAATCCAGAGCCAATAATCCAGATAGCTTCACCGCGCCCTAACAGAGCTTCAGAAGGTACGGTGGTTAAAAAAGCGATCGGCACAATAAAGGTAAAAAAGAAACGATAGGAAGCGGGATAGGCTGCCATCGGATATCGACCCGCCTCCATTAAGCCGCGTAACACTTCCGTAACGTTATAAATTTTTACAAACCAAATGCTAGTCGCCCCTAAGATAAACCAAATGCTGTAGAGACTAATAAAACCAAAAGTGAGGGGAATGAGACTCAACAGATAATTACCTAGTCCTAATCCCAGCTTATTACCTGCATATAGCAAAATCCAAAATCCAAAAATCAGGTTGGGAAATCCCCAAGGAGAGATGACTCTGGCGGAAAGCCAAAACTGGCTACTGATTGGTTTTAATAGGACAAAATCTAAAGTGCCATTCTCAACATGAGCTACGATTTTGCTGAGATTGGGAGCTAAAAACGTCGCTGAGAAACCTTCTAAGATCGTAAATATGCCAAGCACAATCATCGCTTCTTCCCAGCGCCATCCCGCAAAGGTGTAACCAGTACGATAAAACAAAAACAGCCCAAATAAGCCCCCTGTCAGGTTGCCAATACTACTTAGGGCGGCGATCGCAAAATTAATTCGGTATTCCAGTTCGGCAGCGATCGCCGTTGACCAAAATAGCTTAAGGGTAAACAGATATCTATTCATAATCAAATTTTGCACTAGAAACAGCCAAGAACGAAGACAACACTCTTGGCTATTTCTAGCAATTTTTGAGCAATTACGAGCAATTAATTTAGGCTCTAGGCATAGCCACGACCTCTAGGGCGATCGTTAGTACGTTCAGCCCTAGGTTTAGCCTTATTAACGCGCAGGGTGCGTCCCAACCATTCAGCTTCGTTAAGCGCCGCGATCGCCGCTTCTTCCTGAGCATCATCCTCCATATCCACAAAGGCGAAGCCCCGAACCCGACCTGTTTCTTGGTCAGTAGGCAATTGCACACGCTTTACAGTGCCGTAATCAGAAAAGACGCTTGTCAAATCTTCTTTAGCAGCTTGATAAGACAAATTTCCAACGTAAATAGTCACAGTCAGTTCGCTCCAGAAAAGAGATCGATATGATAATTTGGCCAGTCTTTGGAAAAGACTCGCTCGATACGAGATCTCACAAATCCAACCTAAATTTCAGCTTTGATATAGTTTACCGTCTACCCGCAACAATTTGCGTAGGCTGCATTACAAAGCTTTGTATAAGTAATGATATATAGCGATCGCAGTGGGTAGAAAAACAAATTCCTGATTGGAAGCAGTATTTGCGGTGTTTCGCGATCGCCAACGTACCAAATTGTGCAGATCTAGGCTTAAAATTTCATTCTAAAGATATAGGTTAAATTACTTAACATCTAGCCACATTCTGACAAGTAAGAATTGCTAGGTTTCGTGGGGTATGATGGCAGATGTCTAAAAATATCCTCTGTTTAATCTAGCTCCAAGTAAAGCTATAGCTATCACCAGCCTTGTTAAAACCCAAAAACAGCATCGAGTTGCGGCGCATTGCGCCGCAACTCGATGCTAGGGTTTTAATTTGCAAATGTTGACAGCCATAACAGCTATACCAAAAGCCATAACAAAAAGCTATACAAAAATATGGGTAAACAAAGCCGCCTGCTTGCCTTCGTATTGGCAATCTTATTAGGGGCTGTGTATCTAATCGTGAATAATCCGACTAAATTAGGGCTGGATCTCCGAGGTGGCGCACAGCTTACACTCCAAGCAAAAATTAATCCTGAACAAGGGATTAATGAAATTACGCCCCGCATTATGGAAACTGCCAAGTTTGTGGTGGAACAGCGGATTAACGGTTTGGGGGTTTCCGAAGCCACAGTTCTGCTCGCTGGTAATAATCAACTAATTGTGCAGTTACCCGCAGTCAATGATCCTGCTCAGGCTGAGCGCGTACTGGGTACAACGGCTCAACTTGATTTTCGCAAGCAAAAGAAAGGCACGGAAAGTGAGCTAAGAGCAAGATTGCAAATTTTACAGGCGGCGACGGTTCAGCGTGAACTTCTCAAAACTGCTGGCGATCAAGGCGATCAAAAGGCGATCGCGGCTAATGAAGCTGAATACAAAAAGAGTATTGCCGCACTTAAGGATATTTTTGAGCGCACAGGCTTAACGGGCAATATGCTCAAGGATGCGGTAGCCTCACCCACTGGCAATGGTCCCGACTCTTGGCAAGTTGCCCTCACCTTTGATGATAAGGGCGGCGATCTGTTCGCCAAAACCACTGGTGAAATCGGAGGCACTGGTCGTTCTTTGGGGATTTTCTTAGATGACAAATTAATTAGCTCCCCATCGGTCGGTCCCGAATTTCAAGGTAAAGGCATTACAGGTGGGCGAGCCGTGATTACAGGCAACTTTACCCTAGACTCGGCAACCGAATTAGCTTTGCAGTTACGCGCAGGCGCTTTACCCGTTCCCGTTGAGATTGTGGAAAATCGCACAGTCGGCGCAACCCTTGGCGCAGATAGCATCCTCAGCAGTATCTATGCTGGCGTGGCAGGGTTAGTCCTAGTCTTGATTTTTATGGTGCTTTACTACCGTATTTTGGGCGTAGTGGCTGATATTGCCCTGATTACCTATGCCATAATTACCTATGCCGTGTTTATCTTGCTGGGCGTGGTGTTGACCTTACCCGGAATTGCAGGGTTTATCCTCAGTATTGGCATGGCAGTAGATGCGAACGTTTTAATTTTTGAACGTACTAGAGAAGAATTAAAAGCGGGACGTACACTTTACAAATCCGTTGAGGCGGGTTTCTATCGAGCATGGTCAAGCATTCTTGACAGTAATGTGACCACTCTAATTGCTTGTTTAACTCTGTTCTGGTTAGGGTCAGGATTTGTAAAAGGCTTTGCAGTAACCCTTGGGGTGGGTGTAATCGTCAGTATGTTTACAGCCATTACTTTGAGCCGATCGCTGATGCTTGCCATGATTAGTAATCCTAATTTCCGTAAGCCTGAATACTATGGCATGAAATCTTTTGGCAAAATCTCGACAGTGACGGCTGATATCGAGGCTGAAGTAGGGGATGACCAAAACGACAAGACAGACAATACAAAAGACAATACAAGCGGTGCGGTTCTATGAGACTAGATGTAATCAAAAATGCGCGTCTTTACCTCACGATTTCGACAGCAGTAATTGTGGCGGGAATCGTGGCGATGTTGATATCTTTTCAGCAGTTGGGTTCACCATTGCGATTGGGATTAGAGTTTACAGGTGGAACACAACTATCTCTGGGACTAGCTTGTGAAGCATCTGAAAAATGTGGTCAACTAATTGATATTGGTGTTATTCGTCGTAATGTTGAAAGTAAAGGGTTTACGAATACTGTAATTCAAGAGCAGTCTGAAAAGAATTTGCATGGGATTATAGTTAAAGTCTCAAAGTTAACCACAACACAGCGACAAACCTTAGTTGCAGCTATTGAAGAAGTACTTCAGGGGCATGGCGACAAAATTGATCCTAAAAAATCACAAATCCAAGAAGTTGATGGAGTAATTGGTCAACAAGCACTTCAGGGCGGCTTATTGGCAATCCTGTTATCCTTTGCAGTTATTGGTGTTTATTTAGCATTTCGCTTTCAGTTGGACTATGCCACCTTTGCGGTGTTGGCACTATTTCATGATATTTTCGTAACTGTTGGCGCTTTCTCTATCTTGGGATTAACCCTCGGTGTGGAAATCGATAGTTTATTTATTGTGGCGATGTTAACCATCTGCGGATTCTCTGTCAATGACACCGTGGTAATTTACGATCGCATTCGTGAAAATGTCAAACTCGATGGCGGTAATAGCAATTTTAAGGATCTGGTTAATGCGTCGGTGAATCAAACTTTAGGGCGATCGATTAATACTTCGCTCACGGCGACCTTGCCACTGGTAGCAATTTTCTTGTTTGGTGGCGCAACCCTCAGATTTTTTGCCCTAGCTCTGATTATTGGTTTCTTATCTGGCGCTTATTCCAGTATTTTCAACGCCAGTATTTTACTGGCCTGGTGGCGCAGTCGCAAGACTCCATCGCTGAGTCAACCACCACTTGAGGCAAGCTAATTACTGGAAAAGCTCCCAAATGGGGGCTTTTCTCTGTCTTTGCGTAAACTTAAGTTGAAAACTGTGTTGAGTTATGAATGATAATGCTGCCGATGTTTCTGATCATCTAGATGATCTGTCTGAGCAGATAGATGAGCAACTGCTAGAGCGTCAAGTTCAACGTCTGATTGAAGTGCAAACCTATTTGCGATGGGTTTTTAATGTTTTTTTATGGCTAACGGTGGGAACAGCGAGTATTTGGGCTTTGCGATCAGATATCGAGTTATGGATCGCCGCTTTTACATGGGCGGCTGTACGCATCACTTTAGTTTATAACCGCTTGCCCATGATGGGATTGGGGATCTGTGTTGCCATGACTCTGGCAACTTTGGTATGGCAGAGTTCGATAATTTTATGGGGGATTAATCAACGGGAGAGGCGATCGCTAATTAATCAAGTTAAAAGTATTAAGGAAAAAGGCAAAAGCCATCTCCTATGGCGCTATGTATGCGAAGAAAAGTTATAAATAAAAAAGAGTCACTGCTAAGCAGTGACTCTTTTTTATTTATAACCAATCGTCATCGTCATCGTAGGAAACTCTGGTGTTGGGACGGCGGCGCTCGTCTTCATCTTTGCCACGCTTATTCCGACTTGCAAAACTACCGATACTTTCGAGAATGCCGCCAAAGAGATCGTCATCCTCATCATCGTCATATTCATCTTCTTCAGCATAGAGTTCGCTCGATAAAGCATAGAGCGCTTCTTGCAACTCCACTTGAGCGCGATCGATTAAAGCATCGTCTTCCTTAGAAATAGCATCTTTGAGTTTTTTAATTGAGCCTTCGATTTGTTTGCGGCGTTCGTAGCTAAGTTTGTAGCCATAATTGAGGGCAAGCTCCTTAAGTTGACGCTCGGCTCCCACCGCAAGATTATCAGCACGATTTAATTTTTCAATGCGTTGCTTCTTTGCCCGATCGCGATCGGCATACTGCTCCGCCTCTGTGACCATGCGCTCGACTTCTTTTTCGTCAAGGGTCGAAGCGCCTTTAATGGTGACGCGCCGTTCAACACCTGTACGGCGATCGCTGGCTGTCACCGCCAAAATGCCATCGGTATTTAAGTCAAAAGTGACATCTACCTGAGCTACGCCGCGAGGCTGGGGATCAAGCCCACTGAGCTTAAAGCGCCCCAGCGATTTGTTATATTCCGCCAGATCGCGTTCACCCTGAATTACATGAATTTCCACAGAGGTTTGATTGTCTTCGGCAGTGGTAAACAATTCCATCTTGCGACAGGGAATCGTCGTATTTCTGGGGATCAACCGTTTGACTACGCCGCCCGATGTTTCCACCCCTAAGGATAAAGGCGTGACATCCAGCAATAACACATCTTTAATTTCGCCCGATAAAATCGCCGCTTGAATGACCGCCCCGATCGCCACCACTTCATCGGGATTAACACTTTGGCTGGGCGGCTTACCGATCGCCCGTTCTACCATTTCCTGCACTGCGGGAATACGGGTGGAGCCACCAACTAAAACGACTTCATCAATTTGGCGAGGACTAATTTGGGCATCACGCAACACGCGATCGAGGGGGACTTGCAAACGCTCTAATAAATCGACGCTAAGGCGTTCAAACTGCGATCGCTTTAAACTTGTTTCTAAATGTAATGGACCCTCGGTGGTCGCCGTGATAAATGGCAAATTAATCTCGGTCACTCCCACCGTCGAAAGCTCGATCTTGGCTTTTTCGGCTGCCTCCGTCAGTCTTTGCAGAGCCTGACGCTCTTTGCGAAGATCTACGCCATCGGATTTGAGAAATTCTTCGGCAAGATAATTAACTATTTGGCGATCGAAATCATCGCCACCCAACTGGGTATCGCCCGTGGTTGCCTTGACCTCAAATAAGCCATCGCTAACCTCTAGCACCGACACATCAAATGTGCCACCACCAAGGTCAAACACTAAAATTTTCTTATTAGATTTCTTATCTAAGCCATAGGCTAAGGAGGCAGCCGTGGGTTCATTTAAAATTCGCTTCACTTCGATCCCCGCAATTTTGCCAGCATCCTTAGTGGCTTGTCTTTGAGAGTCATTGAAGTACGCAGGAACCGTAATTACTGCACCCGTAACGGGTTCACCCAAATAGCGACTCGCTTCATCGACGAGTTTACGAATTACCATCGCCGAAATTTCTTCAGGGGCAAAATCCTTTTCTAAACGGGAGCTGCGTAACTTGATATTACCTTGATCGTCACGACGCACTGTATAGGGGACGCGCTTAGTCTCTGCCGAAAGTTCACTATGCTTGCGTCCAATAAAACGTTTCACCGAATAAAAAGTATTGTCAGGATTTAGCACGGCTTGACGACGCGCCATCTGCCCGACAAGGCGTTCACCATCTTTAGTAAAGCTCACAACTGAGGGAGTGGTTCGGCTACCTTCTGAGTTCGCAATTACTATGGGTTTACCGCCTTCCATAACGGCTACCACAGAGTTTGTCGTACCCAAATCAATACCTACAATTTTGCCCATGCTTGACGTATATCCCTCTTCGCTTCCCAAGACTGCTTAATAAGCAGCTTATTAATATTTATTTTGCTTTACTGTACCAATATCCTAGCTCTAAACCCACCGCTATATACAAAGGGCTTACAGCCTATTAATGCTAAGTGTGGCTCAAGAAATATTGTAAAAAGCTTGCAAACTAAGCTTTTTACAATATTTCTTGGGTGTGATTAGTATATTTAGCCGAAAACTTTGTTCTTCCAAGTTGCGATCGTGTCAGTTAGTTCTTTGCGGGTATTGGCAAGCAGTAAATAGCGATAAACAAACCAAATCGAATAACCAAAACCAACTAATTCAAAAACACTAGGCAGTATCGGTAATTTATTTAAAAATTCTAAAAGTGCAGAAATAGATATCAATGTAGGAATTGCGGCAAGTACTGCAAGAGCGATCATCACGTTAGACTTCTTGCCTTCACCAAAATATTCTTCCCAAGTTGCTGTGACTTGATTCCAAAGATCACTAGTGATTTGAGGAGTGTTTTGTGCGATCGCAACTTCAGGACTAGGAGCTATTGTGGGTTTAGCTGGTTCAGGCGCGGATACTACTGGCTTGGTAGCTGTCTTAGTAGTTTCATGAGCGTTAATTGGGGGCTTTGCTGCTGCTACTTCGACAGGTTCAACTAAACTTTCTGTGGCGGCTTCAACAGTAGTTTCTTGGGGTTCCATGATTTGCTCGAAATTTTAAGTTAGTTACTGGTCAATATTATCGGGAAAATGGGTTTAAAACCCCGTCCTTCTAGGACGACTTTATATTAGAATACCGTAAGTACCGCAGGGCATACGCGAGTTCACGCTTGAGAAGCTAGTTGCAAGACTAGGTATCACTGAGTAAGACCATGCTAGGACAAGTCCTACAGGCATTCTTTGAGTCCAAGAATCCTCATGCCTTCAGGCTGAGGAGTGTCAAGGTGAGATTTTAACAACATTTGAATCGCTTAGCCTACCGATAACAATGTAAGTTTGGCTAATCCAAAAATATGAGTGACGGCGCGAAGCGCCGTCACTCATATTTTTGGGTTAGCAGGGTTAGAGAGGCTTTTTGCTCTGCAACGCCAGAGAGGTAGCGTTTTTAGCTTCATCTAGTTTGACGATAAATTGTGATAATTTTGCTGGATCTAATTCTTCTGTGGAGCTAGGAGTCTGAGATTTCTTCGCAAAGTCCAAGTGATTTTTCAATCCTGCTTCCAATAAATTGCGGCGCTCTGTACGAGCTACAGCATCCTGAGGATTTGCCGCTAACCAACTGGTATAAGCATCAAGGGCATCGTACCAATAGGCGTTTTTGGTGTAGATTCTAGCTTTTTCTAGATCATTTGAGGCTGAGGCGATCGCCTTGGTAATGGTGGGGTCAGCATCAAGGCGAATAGTGGCATACACGTTAGAGATGCGATCGTTAAAACGAATTTGCCAACGCTGGGCTTTTCCTTCAATTAAGGCAGGAGCATTTTCTGGCAAGGTAAATTTATATAGTCCAAATTGGTCTACCTTACCTTCAGCTTTAAAAATCGGTTGAGATGATATTTCATTGCCATCACGCAAAATGAAATTTATCGTAACGATCTTTTTCGGATTATTAATGCGATCGCTAAGGTTAGGAGAACTTGGTGATCTACCTTGAGTAATCTCTGGAGGATTAACGGATAGGAAAAATGTAGGTCGGTCAGACAGAGTTTTTGCCCCGTCTCTTGGCACAATTAGAGTAATTGTCGGCTTGTCAGGGCTTCTAGTCGCCCCACCCGAAGCTGCGGAGCTTGGTAGCCCTAAGCCATACTGAGCCAAAGCTGAAGGGATAAAACTTAGGGAACCCACTACATAAGTCAAGCAGACCGAACCTAGACAGATGGTGCTGAGCGCGATCGCTTTTGTACTGGATATTTTAGTAACACTCTTAGGAAACTTAGGAAACTTAGGAAACTTAGGCGAAATCATTAGTGTAATCCGTTTATATTTTATTAACAGTTGCCAACGGCAATAAGAATACTTAATTTTCTTAAACAAAATTAAAGATGAGTAACTGCGATTGCAGGGAATAATTACTGTAAGTCTTTATTTTCTCAAATTAATTGCCGTAAAGAATATTAAGTATGTTCAAAGAACAGAAGAGAAGGAACCTCTAGGCTCAGTCTTCCGTCTTTTCTTGTCTATTAGTCAGTAATATTAGTCAGTAATATTAGTCAGTAATATTAGTCAGTAATATTAGTTCCCCTTCATTGTAGTTTGTCCTCACATTGTCAACAATCATCTTCCCAAAGTTATATATATTTGCTTACGAAGATCCCCCATAATGCCCAAAAGGATTTTGTCACCCGTTTAAGCTCCATTCAATCTGTGACCTAAAACCACCTAAAGCCTCAAAAATCTCTCAAATACCTGACAAATATATTAACTAGGATTGATTTTTGAATTGATCATTTGATCAAGTACTCAATTCATTGCACAACCAAACTTAGTTGTCGTTTACTTCTTTTTTGATGATCCACAAATTTTCAAATCAAGATAAAAACAATGAGTGTAAATACCTAGTAAAAATCCAATCAAATCCTTAGATAGATAGTGATAGCCGCCCTTTGACTTTTTTAGTGAATTCGTAATAATATGTAACTCCAGACGCAAAAGATAAAAAGGTTGATCCTGTATTGTACAAAATAGCCTTAGTATTAATGACGCATCAGCGCCCATCTTTATAAAACTTAAAGATTATGATTATAAGCTGTAAGGCTACATAACCTAAAATCTGCAAGCTAAGTTATGAGATTTTATTAAGTCTTTTTTCAATCTTCACCTTCTGGTCTTGGAGAAGAACTCTTAGTTTAAAATATGAGGAGCGATATGTCTGAAGAACCATTGACCCAACCCACATCACATCCAGTGGATAGGCAAGCTAACAAGCAGGTCGGTCTGTCTGCTGACATGGTTCGCACGTACTTGCATGAAATCGGTAAAATCCCTTTACTTAGTAATGAGGAGGAGATTATCTACGGTAAGCAAGTACAGCAGATGATGGCGCTGTTTGAGGCACAAGAGAAACTTGCCCAAGATAGCGATCGCCTACCAACTGAGCAAGAATGGGCGGAAGCCGTTGGCTTAGATCCCACCGTTTTACATAGTCATATTCGCATTGGCACTAGAGCTAAGCGCAAAATGATTGAGGCAAACCTCCGCTTGGTGGTTTCCGTCGCCAAAAAATATCAAAAACGTAACTTAGAACTTCTAGATCTAGTACAGGAAGGAACGCTTGGACTAGAACGCGCAGTAGATAAGTTTGACCCCACTAAAGGATTTAAGTTTTCGACCTATGCCTATTGGTGGATTCGTCAGGCGATTACTAGAGCGATCGCCCAGCAAGCTAGAACGATTCGCTTGCCAGTTCACATTACTGAAAAGCTCAACAAAATTAAAAAGGCACAGCGTCAGTTATCGCAAGATCTCGGTCGAGTAGCCACTGTTGCTGAGATCGCCTATGAGCTAAAAATAAAAACTGATCAAGTTCGAGAATGTCTATCTCTATCACGTCAGCCCATTTCCCTTGACTTACGCATTGGCGATAATCAAGATACGGAACTTGCGGAACTTTTAGAAGATACAGGACGTTCTCCTGATATTTATGTTGAGCGTGAATCTTTGCGTACTGATATTCAGAGCTTATTAAAAGAGTTACCTGAAAAACAGCGTCAAGTTATGGTGTTACGCTATGGCTTGGATGACGGGCAGGAGATGTCCCTCGCCAGTATCAGCAAACGCATGGATCTCAGCCGTGAGCAGGTCAGGCAGTTAGAGCGTCAAGCGATGGATTACCTTCGCAAGCGCAAAGCGAGAATGCAAGAATATCTAGCTAGTTAAAAGAGGAGGTGCGAAGCACCTCCTCTTTTAACTAATGTGAGTGGGAAATCCCGCACTCTATCCGTTTACAAGGATGAGTGACGGGATGAAAACGAACCAGAAAATAAATTGAGCGACAGTGAATCCATGATAGAATAGAGATAAGCGGGGTTATAAAGAGTAAGTCGTGATGAGC
>Ga0316612_1000118_pt1 | contig 30062 bp, 52 predicted proteins | sample MIS2016226_MG_FD_207676 | JGI IMG/M metagenome (GOLD analysis project Ga0316612, IMG submission 207676) | Microbial mat bacterial communities from Middle Island sinkhole, Lake Huron, Michigan, United States - MIS.2016.226 | ecosystem: Environmental > Aquatic > Freshwater > Lake > Sediment... | reverse complement strand
GGGTGTGGAGGTGGGGGGGGGGGGGGGGGGGGCGGGTATTCTCTAGCAACGTATCGCTAAAGGGTTCCAACGACATGCGTTGGTGGGGTAAAAGACCTACCGCCGCTAACATTTGCTTGCTGCAATAGCGGCTTGACGTTCTTAATTTTATCTTTTGTCATTTTATTTATCTTTTTATATGATTAAATATACGAAAGAAATTTTAAGAATCCAAATGTTAAATTGGGAGATTTACTTTGGATAACATTTGATTTGAAACATGAGTGTATATTTCTGTTGTTTTGGAGGAGGAATGACCTGCAATTTTTTGTATAATTCTTAAATCCGTTCCATTTTCTAATAGGTTGGTAAAACTAGAGTGTCTTAAAATATGGATGGATGAACTTTTATCTATATATTTTTTATATATTTTTTGACAACTGCCAACTGAATATTTTCCTTTGTTCTGCCCATTAAAAAGATATTCTTTTGGTTTATATTCTAGAAAATATTTTCTTAACATTTCTAGAATTGTTGGGGATAAAGGTACGATTCTATCTTTCTTTCCTTTAGCATTTTTGATATGGATTAACATTCGTTTAGAATCTATATCTTCTATTTTTAAGTTTACTATTTCGGATACTCTCAAACCAACAGAAAATGTTAAAGTTAAAATAGATTTATGCTTTAGGTTTTCAATTTTAGAGAGTTGGGATCTGATGAATCCCCCATCAATAACTTTGGGTAGTTTTTTTTCATTTCGAGGGCGTTTAAAAAATACTTTATCATATTTCTTTTCTAAACCAAATTTATATAAAAATCTAATCGCGTTTATAACTTGATTTTGTTGAGAAACAGATGTAAAATTATATGTATCTAAATAATCTTGGAAATCTTTTGAATTTAAGGAGGTAGGTGCTTTTATATTCTTGAACAGAAATTGATCTATATATGACAAATATAGTTTGATTGTTTTAGAAGAGTAATTCAAGTACTCTAATTTTTGTCTGCAAATCTCAGAGTAATCTGTTTTTTTCATATGTTATATTGTTAATTTTCAATGATTTATATAGGGTGACGTATATATAATAGTTATACACAATGCTACCAAAGTGCTTCGATTTAACATTTGTGATAAAACTTTTAAAATTTATTATCACGTTCATATTCCTCACATCTAATAGTTTCTCTTCTGTAAAAGAAATCATCACCATATTCATCTTTTATGAATTCTCCAACTTGAACATTAGATAATCGAATTCCGTTTGTTGCAGAAAACATATATTTAAACAACATATCCAAGTTGTTGCCTGTCGCTTTCATAAAAGATTCTATATTCAAAACTTCTTTTATCTCTGAATATTTTTCTTCCTTGGTTTTATTCATTTCTTCACCAAGTAGTTTCAATAATTCTGATTCAGCATCGATTCCATAATTTTTATTTTCCATTTTTATAAATTTTAAAAGTTTTTATTATATTTCAATTTAAGTTCTAATTAAGTAATCCGCACTGTGTATAACAAGGTGTATAAGAAAGTTTGCTATTAAGTTTGGTGGTAAATTGAAAATTTGTCTAAGCAAACCTTCTCATACACCCAGCCGTTAGCATAAATAAAATATGATGGAAATTACTGCCCATCCTATTGCTATTGTGCCAAGTATTGTTATTAATGTTTCTAAAAATTGATTTTGTGGTTTCATATTTTACTATCTGCTAACAAGGTATATACGAAATACCCTATTAAGGTTTGTACTAAATTTTAATATTTTTGTTTAGGGTACTTCGTATATACCCAAACGTTAGAAAACATTGTAATCAACATTCTCCTATATCATACAATTCCAAATGCGGAAAGTGTTTTTCAAAGTAAGGTTCTACTTCATCAACATCTTTTACCCACACATTAATTCTTCCTTCCTTTCCACTTTTGGTATCTGTGAAATATACCTCAAAACAACGTTTTCTAACAAAGTATAAACGTAATGTTTTCAGTTTTTCAATTAAACATTGGTGGTAAAATGCCCCACCTTCGTATCCGGGGATAAAAACATGTAGTTCTTGATCTAATTTGCTTAGTTGCTCTATTAATTCTTTTACTGTCATATTAATCAAAATACTTTAATTTATATTCACTATCTATTGTCTTGAAATGAACTAATGTTCTTGTATTCTCTATTATTTCAGTTATTGTCTTTGTTTGATATGTGTTTTCCGGTTGATATGGTGATATGATCAAGGTAAAACCAACTTGGGGGTTATCCTCGTGTATCTTCTTTATTGTTCCATCTTTTTTCTGCTCAACCCACCGAATAGTTTCAGTTATACGATGGAATTTTTCATTGTTGGGTTTGGATAGTACTATCATCGTTTATCTCTTCAAATTCAACATCTTGTATTGTTTCACAGAATATATAGTGGGTTTGATCTCGCAGAACGTGGTCTGCTCCCATCCAATCCCGATACATCTGGACGTATTCTAGTTGTGGTCGATTTTGCTTATCGTGGAAGTGTTGTTCTAGTACTTTTTTCAATATTAGATATGCTTTCCCTCCATGAATATATAACTGTTTCATTTAAAATCTATCATCCCATCCTGGTGTAACAATCGGTCTTGTGTCTTTTTCTCCGCGAGAGGTTAATAGAGTTTCAATTGGTATTATATTAATTATGGTACTATTAATTCTAAATTTACCACCTTGTTTTAACATTTTCTTAAATAGAATTTGTTGATTGTCGTCCCAAAATTGACTTACCTCTATAATTTGTTGTTTTTCTATTATTACTCCGTCAAACGTTATAATTGTTCCTTTTCTAATTGATTGGGGTGATATTGCCATTATATATAATATATTTCTAATTGATGACTTGTTCCATGTTTTAAATGTTTAATTTGATTTGGGTTTTGAAGTGGTTTTGCTTCATCCCAATCATCCGAAAATACAGGGTATCCTTTTAATAATCCAATGAATACTTGGGCGTATTCGTTTAATATTATAAATTCGGATGGTTTAGGTTCTCGTAACTTCTTATCTAAGGTACACTTCATGTTAAATTGATTGGTTTAATATCATTACCAATTTCTTCATATTCTCCCTCAGGATCAAATATGTCCATCCAAGTTAATAATAAATCTGTTGCTACTTTTTTATTTATCTTAAAATAATCTTCCAAATATGGAGTAGCTCCAAACATATTTGTCACTCCACTATCTCTGAGATTATTTAGAAAGATAAATGAATTTTTTTCTAATGTTGTTGTTTTTCTCTTATTCATATTAGTCCTCGTTAATATACCATGTATCTAATATATCTATCACCTCTATTATTTCCTCATCATTATATTCAGGAAGCAAACCTGCATTCTCAATTAAATTCCAAACTCTATCTTTCCATTTATCAATAGGTAAACCCTCTACCTCAATAATCCCACGCATAGTTAATTCACCTAACGTGTTAATCAATGAGGTACTTAAAGTATCGAACAAGTCGATATCAATAGGCGAATCGCCTTTGTACATTTCTTTTAATACCAAAAATCGGTTTGTGATTGGGTTTTCTTCTCTACTTTTTGACATAACTTTTATTGTTAATTTAACCTTTTTTCCTATAAATGGAATATATGAAAAATATATTAGAAAATCAAATTTTTTAATATATTCTTTAATTAATAAATTTCATTTTATTACATATATTGATACATTATGATATAACTAGAGAATACATTCCTGTCCCCCGTAAATAATATAAACCTGATTTTATTACTCTTTCTGGTATAAATTCAAATGAAGATACTCCAGGTGGTACTACAACAGATACAATATGAGGTGATATTATAGCCCCCATAAATTCGGGGATTATATATGATCCATTCAGATTCGTTATTCTATCTCCACTATAAGCACCATATTGATTTCTTTTAACCTCCATCGTAAAATAAGCGGATGATGATGGATTAGTGAATGTGAATGTCTTCAAACCCCTTAATGTTTCTCCAACAGATCCAGCTCCGTATAATTGGGTATAGGTATATGATGACATTATTTTAAATTATCTTTTAAATATTTAATTGCGTTAACTATTTCAGTACATTTTTCGTACATTTCATGTGCCTCATATTTTGGTAGATTTTTTTCAAGAACATATATAAAATCTTCTCTATCTACTGTAACATCAAGCACCATTTGTTCTTCTTGTAGAAATACGGACATTGCTGGTATATGGCGTTTTTTTCCTTTAAGGTTTTTCAAAATGGTTTCTATTAAAGCTTGTGTTATCTCAATATCTCCACCTTCTAATAATTCTTCAAATTCCTCGCTATTATTAACTTCAAATTCTTTCATTCTCATCTTAAAATAAATTTAAAAAATCTAGGTTTATATTCTTTTCCTTTAATCTTTGTATTTTATCATCATCTTTTAACATACGAGTAGCAAGTTTATCCAAATGTTGGGATTTTTGTTTCTCATAATCTTTAATTACCTTATAATGTTTTTTAATTTTCATTCCATTTATAAATATTGAAAATATTTTACTTATATGAAACTAGAGAATATGGATCATCTGAATCATCCTTATCCTTTAACCCCAATGATTCCATCATTTTAATTTGATAGTCATCCATTTTAAATTGCTCGTGTTCTGTTTTCAATGTAACGGTTCCATGTCCTTCCAATTTTTCCACCTCTCGATCACTGAATATAGAACCATAGTATAGGAAATAACAATTGTAGCAAAGCAATTGTACATTCCCCAAACCATAATGTTTGGTGTTTCCATCCTTGAAATGCATAATCAACGGCATTTTATAATCGGTTATACGCCGCTCTTGGAATCCACAATCACTACATTTTTCCTCTATTATACCAGCCTCAACCATTCTGAATTTAATTTTTTCAGGGTTAAAATGGGATGAATCTACTCTACCTTCAACGATATCCAATATAGCAGGTTCTTTTTTTCGCCCAAATGGGGTATGTGATATAAATTTTGGTATACCTTTCCCACATTGGTTTTTATGTATTTCAAATAAACTCAAACCTGTTTCCTCATCCTTATACAATTTCATCCAAGGTTTTAAATGTTGGTAAGAGCAATTTAAATATCGTGATGCGGCTTTGACTGATTTGGTCTTATCCATAGCATCTAATATTTGAGTCTTTGAGAATGGTTTGGCTTTTGGCAAAATCTTTTTTTTAATTTATTATTCTACTAAATTATTTAAATCAACCTTCTCTCCTGATTCTTCTTCTCCATCAGGAATTTTATCAAAGCTAGCTTTCTTTTGTGATTTTAAATATTTGTCATATTGATTATCATCCAAAAATACAACATCGTTCCATGTATGGTCTTTTTCACCAAACGTAGCTACTACTCCTCTTTTAGGTCCCGTTGTTGAACATTCAACACAGGTTCTAGTTGTTGGAAGTGCTTTTAATCTTAAAGGATTAATTTCTTGTTTACAATGTATACAATTCATATTATTTTAACTGTTTTAAAAATTTATATAGTTGATTAACATTGGATATTTTTGTAGTAGTACCATCATCATCAACCATGTTATATACTTTAGATTTAATCATTTTCCTTTCAGAACACCACCAAAATATAACACTTGCTGCTTTTATACCATACTGTTTAATAATAAGATCCTCAATTATTTTATAATACGGTTCCTCAAAATTAATCATATCTATTCCCAACCCAGCAAGTTCAATTGATTTATCATCTACATAGGATATCATTTCTACTAGTTCTATAAAAAACTGTTTTTCTCTATTTTCAATAGATTTTTTAGTTTCTGTAGCAGATGATCCTTCTCCAGCTAATTTTTTTAAATTTCCAATTAATATTTCCATAACCTTTCTATTCTATATTTCCTCTACAGTAAACACCTTTAAAAAAATATCTATTGGTATTTGTTTTATGTGAGATGCTATTAATTTTGCGTCTTCTAAATCAATTGCATTTATTTTACCAATAATTTCTTTAGTTGAATCTGATTTACTGTAATATATAAATATTTTCATATTCTTTACTTTAAATTAATATACGAAAGACTATTTTAAAAGCCTAATTTTAGGATAAATATTTAATTTTTTAAAATAATCAAATCATTTTGATATTCTATTAAATTAATTATTGTAATTGTAAATATATCAAGCTCAAATTTACCCACTTCCCCACTTTCCTTTATAATATCTGGTAGTTGTTGGAGTAATTGAAAATTTTGTTGTGTTAGTTGGGTATTATCAAACTCAACTACTATATCATTCTCACTATGAGGATCACTATAACCAATTGTTAGCACTCTCTTAGTCAAATCATAGCTTGTGTTTGGTTGTTCCTTCTCAGAGTAGGCTATTGTGATCACTTGCATGTCATCATTTATGTAGATTCTATCACACCAGGGCTCTAAGACTTCGAGCATGTGGAGATTGCATTTTTTAACGACGTATGCAATATTATATTTTGGTGAAGGTATAGGACGGTGGTTATTATCGAACTTATATATACTACCCCATTTCCTTATATAATTTCTAGTATCCTTATTAACTCTATCTTGATAGTCATGTTGTACTTTTCCTATAATACCTTTTTCAAACTTATGACCTCGTTGGGTAAAATGATATACTAAAGCATCTCGACTTTGTATTACTTCAAATCCAGCTATTACCATTCTATTAAATATATCAACATCTTCACAATAAAAAAATGACGTATCATGTTTTCCTATTATTTTAATATAATCTTCTTTTAATAAAAACCAGGGAGCAAATATTCCATTATTAGTTTCTCCATTATTTAAAGTTTTATAAAAATCATTAAAAATAGATTGATTAAATTCATTAGGATAAAAACCTGCATCTAAGATATATTTTTCATTTCCAGGTGGGTGAATTGGAGGTTCAGCACATGTTCCGCATACTATTGTATTTGGGTTGATATGTTTTAATATATTTGTAAAGAAGTCCTTATGGATAATCATATCAGCATGTAGTATCCCTATAATTTTTCGTTTAGTTAAATTAAACCCAACATCATATAGGACAGGATGTCCAATCTTTTTATCAAGATTTTCAATTATATCATTTTCTTCCTTATCTAATCCTAAAAGCCATTCTTTTGTTCCATCATCACTATTATCATTGTATATAATTAATTCAATATCCTTAGATATTTCTCTAACTGATTTATAAACTGATTTTAGGTATTCTAAATTGTTATAACTAGGTATTACAATTGATATATCTGATGTTTTATACATGTTTATTTTTATTTGGTTTTAAATCATATACATGGCGGTCCCATCCTATATGCTCTATATATGAATCTATAAATCTCATTGTTATTCTACCTCTATTCATAAATTCAACTGATATATCACATTCTAAAACAACACCACCAGTAATATCATCTGGGGTTATTCTATTACATCCATTATATCCATCAGGAAATAATTTCCAATCACTTAACCTATTTAACCCAGGATTAAAACTAAAACCACCCCACATTCCAGAATATTGATTTTGAACTAGGGTTTTTCCATTTATTTCATATATGTCTGGGTAGTGAGGGTGGGGTAGGGTTTTATCATTTATTCCTCTTAACCATACTTGGAGTATATTAGGGTCTTCTTCTAGAACATCCATGGAATCTTCAATAAATCCTGGTTTTAGAAAATTCCAATCTTCTTCCATATGAAATATATACTCAGTATTAACTAATGAATAAGCATAATCGATAGATTTAATTTGATATAATTTAGGATTATTATATATCAATTTAATAGGGAAATCATATTTTTCAATAACAAAATTATTACACCCAAAATTCATCCCATCATCTATAATAATGAAATGTTTTAATGGATATGTATTCATTCTAAAAAAACTATCTAAAGTTTTTTCTAATAAATCAGCTCTATCACAAGATGTTAAAACCACAGTTACTTCTTTCATAAAATTTTACTTTAAATTAATATCATAATTTATTAAAATAGTTCATATTTAACTTTAAGTTGCAAATCATTATTTTTAATACTTTCAATTTCTGGAGCTAGAGTAGAATCATCTGATGTTAATGAAATCCAACCATTAATTTTAAGACCATCAATAACATAATTGGTTTTATTTGCTTGTCTATTTTTAACAAATAACCAATCATCATTACAATATATCTTAAATTCTTCAGGTATTGATATCCAACTTTCTTTATGGATAAAGAAGGCACAAGCATAAGCTAAAGGTCTATGTATTATAGGTATTAAAGATAAAGTTTTTGTTTCAGCAATATAATATCCTTCTTTAGATATGCCTATCATTCCTGTTTGGGGATTAATATAATCTGATAGTATTTCTAATACATCCCAGTCAAACCAAGTATCATCATTTAAAATTAATAATTTATCATATTGAGCTATTTTAACACCTTTATTAAAAGGAGCAGTTACATAGGTATTATAACCTTCTAATATATGATTTAATTTATTTAAATCATTGATGGGTTTATCATTAGATGTATTATCAATTAATATAATTTCCCCAACAAACCTACAATCATTTAATTCTTGTAATGTTTGATTTAGTCTAGAACATTTCCATAATGTAGGAATTATTACTGTAAAATATTTATTTTTATCCATTAATGTAGTCTTTTATAGTAAATTCTTTAGAAAAGGGTTCTTGATGGAAATCATAATTGTAAATACATTTCATTTTAGAATTAGGATTAGAACCAATCCAAAATTCAGCGCCCATTCTTTTATGGATATAATTTTTATCTAAATATGAATTATCTAATGTAATTATATGTTCATATTTAGACCACCAGAATCCACCACTAAAATGAGGAAAATACCCTAAATATGTGTTTTCTCTATATAAAGGTCCAACACAATCATAATCATTTAATTCATATATGCATTTTTCCCATTCATTGATAGTTTTATAACTTATTAATCTTCTCCATAAATGTTGAGGAACTTCATTAATATGAGTAATACCTTTAGTATGTAAGTATAAAATATAATCATTAGGCTCAGATAACAAAGGTATTAATTTTAAAGTATCTGTTTCATCCCCATCATTGAAATAGTATAATTCTATTTTAGAATAATTTTTAATTACATTTACAATCCAATCTTTTTCATTACTATTTCCAATAACACACATATAAAGTTTTTGACATTCTTGATATAATCTTGAAAAAAATATATGAGTTAATTGCTCCGTTACTATATTTTTGTAATCATTGATAAGATAAATGTGATAAAATATTTTTATATTTTTTTCCATACCCCAATCCCACAAGTATTATTATTAATAAATTCTAAACAACTATCATGTTTTATTTCATCCCATATCCTAACTACACCAGGACATCCGGTACTTGCTATATCATGAAAAATCATATATCCATTATCTTCAAGTAAAGGTAAAGAATTAATGTAATCAGTTTTAACTCCTTCATATGAATAATCTCCATCAATAAAAATAATATCAAATTTTTTATTACATTTAACCAACCATTCCTTACTATCAATATCATAAAATTCTATTGAAGTAGTTGTATTATTTTTCAACCATTCTATTTTTTCTGCAATAGATTCTTTTTGATCTTGATACCAATAAGAAGAATTATCTACAGCAGTTGAAGATTTTAAATTTTCCTGGATGAATGTTTCAATTAGGAATGATCCTCCTTTTCCTATTCCTACATTTAAATAATTTTTAAATTTATTATTTTTTAAAAACCATAAATACTCAATATATTCCTCGGGTACTTGTTGTATTTCAAGACCCCCAACATATAAATTTTCACCAAACCAACTAGGGTGATTAACTCCTACTTCATTACATAACCAATAAAAAAGTTCTTCTTTTGTGAATTTTTTAATATTTGATATCATATTTAAATTATTTTTATATTTGGTACTAAAATAATAAATTTTCCTTGATACTCCAAGTTTAGAGATTCTATAATATAATCTGCAAAATTATGTGCTAAAATTAATATATAATCTGGTTGTTTTTCATTTAGAATATCTCTACTTTTAATTTGGATACCTATTCCAGGGACATATTTGTTTTGTTTTAAATCTGTATCATCAATAATACAATCAATATCATTGTAGTCTAGACCCATTGCATTTAGATAAATGCATCCTTTAGCTGCTGCTCCAAATCCATAAATAGTTTTACCTTCAGATTTCAACTGTTTGATAAAGTTTTTGGAATTAGTAATATGTTTTTGTACTTCCTTTCCCCAATTAATGTGATAATTCAAATCATATTTTTCTTCTGATTTAATATATGTTTCAACAGTATTGTCTGGTGTATAGTTAGATGTTGTTTTAGAAATTATTAATCTTAGAGTACCACCATGAATGTCTTGTTTAGTAACATTTATAATTTTCATTCCATGTTTTTCCATCATCATTTTCATAGGGGTAACTGAATGATAAAACATATGTTCATGATATATTTGGTCAAATTGATTTGTTTCCATTCCATTAATCCAGTATGGAAATTCTAAAATCCAAACACCCTCATCACTTAACAAATATCTAATACCTTCTGCAAATGAATTTATATCTAATAAATGTTGAAACACATTAGTAGATGTGATTATATCTGCTTTTTTACTTATTTGTTTAGCTATTTTATAAGAAAAAAATTCCGTTAAAAATGGAATATTTTTTTCTTTACATAATATGGATAAATTTTGTGATGGATCTATATTTAGTAAATCTAATTTTTTATCACTAACACTTCTAAAAGCATCCAGCAATGTTCCGTCATTTCCTCCAATATCAACTATACTAACTCCATCTTCCAAAGTAATATATTTTTGAACATATTTGAACATCTCTTGACAATGTGTATAATATGGTTTATTTACTTCGGATTTAAAGAGGTAATGTGAAAATAATAATCTACCATTAATTGCTATACTTAATGATGATTCTCCAGATTTAGGGTAATAATTTATATTCAATGGGAATTTTTCAGCAATAATTGCCTCTTCTCTAGTATCACATAAGTTATTTACTAAAGGAATATTCCCTAAATCAAAATATTTGATTTGCTCATTATATCCAGTAATTGGACATTTATTAATTAGAGAATAATTTTTCATATTTATCAGTATTTAGGCTAAAATTATTAATAGTTGATTTTTTAATTGGTTGTATTTTATTACGTTTAGAAGCATATTCAAATATTGTTTTTGAACCTGTTCCTATATTTAATATACCTACAACATTGGATTTTATTGTTTTTAATATCATTGGGGCTATAACATCCACATAATCTTTACTAGTTATCTGATTATCCCATGCTCCAATATATGGGAATTTAGTTGATCCAAAACTTGTTCTAATTATTAAATGGTTGGGGATTAATCTTACTGAGCATTCTCCTCCTAGTTTTGTCCATGCATAATTGTTATTTGGCGATATAGGATCTGTTTCTTTGTAATTTCCATCAACTCCAGGATATATATAATCAGTAGATATATAAATCAATCTTTTATTATTTTCAAAACAATATTCTGAAATAAATGAAGTGCCTATTATATTAGTTTTTATAGCAAGTATAGGATTTAAATCTATATCATGTGAGTTAGTTATAGCTGCTGAGTGGATTATTATATCAGGGTTTAAAATTTTTAATTTCAATTTTATGTCTTCTTTAGTAATATCAAAATCATTACTAGAAAGTCCTAAAATATTAGAGTCTATTTTTTGTAATTCTTTACTTAATAAACCATTATTTCCTGTTATTATTACCATATTAATATATTTTACAATGTGTCGTAATAATTATTTTGTTTTTCCTGTTTATCTATTGTTTTGGGGTGGTGGAGTGCAAAATACTCTACATCAGGTAATGCTGTATATGTTTTGAATCCTTCTAGCACCTCATGGACTTTATTTTTCCATTTGATCTCGGGTATGTTTTTACAGATACGCATTTGGTAATCACACCAATTAATTATTGGTTTATAATATTTTATTTTTACTTTATTCATAACTTTATAATACAAATTAATTTTATATATAAAAATCCACCATATATCTTTTATCTACTCAAAACACAACTCTAGGTGTCTTCTAGGGGAGTTTCTTTAATTATTAAATTATATCCCTTTAAAAGATTATATTCATCTAAATCTTGTGGATTATTTAAATCTAACTCTTTTTCACCGATAATATTTTCTAATTTAGATATATTCCAACCCCATTTTTTAACATGAGATAAACATATCCCCTCAACGGTATTAATTCGGGGTACTAAAAAAGTATCCATTTCCGGGTTGATTTCCAGAATCTCAGGTAGAGTTTGGATTAAATCTTCTGAGGGTAATTCATCTGCGTCTATGAAGAATATATAATCTCCTTCACAATATTCTTTAAGATAATTTTTCCAATCAGCAAAGTTATTCTCAAATGAAGATGATAAAATTTTCATATTATCTGTAAGTGAAGTTAAATATTGTTCAACCTCCCAAGAACCATTTTTATTATCAAATAAAATTACAATTTCATCTTCTTCTCGTTTATGATTTTTTAAGAAATCAACTAAACGTTGTATTTCAACAAATTCACTACAGACTGTAACTCCATAAGATATCTTCATATAACTTTAATTTTTATAAAACATACGGAAACCCTTTCGGGTTTCCTAATTATTCTGGCAATACCCCTATAAATGAGAGTGCATCCATGTAGTCTCGCTCTGCAAAAACTTGCATGTTTTTTAGATCCATCTTCCACTTTCCTTCTTCTTGGATAGCTTTTGCCGCACCCCATCCCCAACTATCTTTGTTTGATCCATATGCAAATACCATACCTTGCTCTTGGTTGTTAATTATGTTTGGTAACCAAATTAAATTAGTTTCAGGGTCCATCCAAGCTAAATCTTTATATAGCTCAGGTAAATCTTCCATTTGTTGTTCATAGAATTCTTCTCCCTCTTTCATTAGAGAATTCGTCCAAAAACCACAAGATAAACTTAAATATGTTGATAGTTCAGGGTTTATTTGTGTTACGTAGCAAAGGTCTCCTTTTGTACGAGGGCATATAATGATTTTTTCGTTTAGACTCATATTTTATTTTATTAAATGTATGTAAAAAAGATGGGATTGTGTTATTTGGTTTGGAGTTTCGGGAGGTTTATCTTTTTTAATTTAGGAAGTACTAGAGGGGATTGTTTTGGAAATTCAGGTAATTTTGCTGTTAGCACTTCATCTAGTTTTTCTCTCATTTTATCAAATGAAAAATTCGTTCTAGAGTAGTATCCTTGACGTTTACCTTTATCTACATAGTTTTTATAGTTCTCATACATGTCTTTTAAGTGATATCCTACTTGCCCATAATCTACACTGAACCATTCAGCATCCGCTAATAACATATTATTTGCAGCAGCCGGATGAATCTTGGTCATATTACCAGGTAATAATGTTGTGAAATCAGCATTCAAATAATCAGTATGTCCGCTCCAGTTTGTGGTAATGATTGGCTTGTTTGTTAAAGAGAACTCAAGTAATGGACGACCAAATCCTTCTCCTTTAGTTAAACTAACCATTGCTTTTACTTTTGAGTGGTTATAGATGCTATTCATTTCCTCATCTGTAAATTCACCATGTAATAAATAAATATTTGGTAAATTGGTTGAGTTTACAGTTGATTTAATTGCTTGAATCATCTTAATAATTCTATCTCTATCCATATAAGATGAACCTACTTGAGATGTTTTCAAAATTAATGCTGGTTTCTTTGTTTTGTTTTTAAACGTTTCATAGAATCCTTTAATTAACAATGAAATATTCTTTCTGTCCTCTCCAATGGGTGTGTTTCCAATCCAATGCCCACAAAATAAATATGCAAAATCCTCTTTCACATTAAAGTCAACCATACATGGTTTTGAATCGGGTTTATATATTTCTGTGTTTGCTCCTTCAAATAATATTTCACTATCACCTGTCCACTCAACATATCCCATTACTTGTTGTGTATTTTGGTCACGTTTTTCAAATTTAGATTTTTTCAATACCTCAATTGAGTGTTTAGAGGAACCAAGTACTAGATTCATACGTTGACATCCTTCAACCCAATCAGCAGGAGCAATAGTTGATTCAATTCCAGCTGTAATTCCAATATTGTATTTCCCAACTTGTTGGAATTCTGATGGGATTGAAATTTGGCACCAAATATCGGGTTGAGCTGTTAGTTGTGGTGTTGGTAATAGATGGGGTATCAAAAATGCCCATTCAGGATTATCTTGGATAAATCCCATTGGAGTATTTCCCCATCGTTGTGGAATGATTTTTACATCATATTTATCTAATTCTATAAGAGCTTTAACGATATCACGCGAGCGTGCTGAGTATCCACTATAACAGTCTATGGGGCAACTAATTACAAATGTTGGTTTTGTTTCTGGGTGTTTCATATTTTATTACTTTTATTTCTATTTCCTGTAAAATTAGGGTATCCTAAATTTTTTGCTATTTCTGTTGTTTTAAATAAGGGTTGGAGATTGGTATAATGGAAGCATTCTTTTTGTTGGGTTTCACATGTTAAATCAAAGGAAGCACATGGTTTGATATGATCTATTTCCCAAATTGTACTGTAATTTTCCCAATTCATATTTTTATTAAATTGTTTCTCTAAATATACTTTAAATTCTTCAATAGAACAACCTAAAAGTTTAATTGTTTTACCTTTTTTGAAGTCTTTTTTAATCGCATTTTTTAACCTATTTCTTAAAATCAATTTAAGAGTCCAAACAATATCAATTTTGTATTTTTGATCATATTCTTCTTTCCTATATTGTTTTCTTGTTTGGATACCTTTTTCACTTTGTCTATGTTTTTTAGAGTATTCTTTTTGTCTTTCAGGGTTATTTATTTGATATTGTTTAGTATATTCTTTCTTTTTCTCCTTATTTTCAGGGATGCTCAACCATTTACTCCCATATTTTTTATCACTTTTCTTTTTAGATTCTTTAAATTTTTCTTTTTTACATAACTTACAATATGATTGTAATCCATCCGTTCTAGATGAGCATTTAAAAAATTCAACATAAAGTTTTATTTCTTTACAATTAGGACACCTTTTTTCCATCTTTAATATGTTTAATAATTAAATTTTCAACCAATTTTTGCAATTTTAATCCATTATCATCACAATATTTTTTTAATTGAGTATGGATTTCTTCTTTAATTATAATTGATTTTTTCATTTTATTATACATATTATAAGGGTATATCAAAGTATACCCTTTTATAACTTTATTTTTAATATAATAATTCGTGATTTAATTCATCTTCTTTAACATCAGCAATATTGATGAACTCAAATTTCTCTCGCGGAATCCACGTTGAAAATAATTGATCTATCGCGCTAATTGCTCTTTCTCCCATAATTTTACCTGTAAAACCAGCTTCATTTAATGCCCATTCTCTACCTTTTAGACCCAATGATTTTGCTTTTTTTCTTCCAATCCCATATACTTGTTTGATTCTTTCTGCTGCATCCTCTGCATTACATCTATCATCCCAAATATATGGTGTTGTTGGGGAACCTTGGATTGAGCGGTTTGTTGGGTATACTGGAAAAGCCCATTCACCATGTTTTCTATATTTACCTGTGTGGTTTGAAGGTACTGATGGTGATGGGTTAAACCAATTTCCATCTTCATCTTCAAAGCGCATTTGGTCTTGCATACCACCTGTTACATTAGCTATAATTGGTGTTCCAGCTAGAATAGCCTCCGTTAAAGACAGACCCCATCCTTCGTTTGATGTTAATAAAATTTGGGCATCTGCTAAATTATACAACATATTTAATTCATGTGCACCTAATTTTTGTGTTGAAAAATAAATTGCGTTTGGATAGTCCTTGAAGAATAATTTACGTACTGCCTCTAAATCAGTTCCATGTTCCGATACTATTTCTGTATGTAAAATAAAAGCACATTTTTCTGCTTTTTCTTTTGGTAAAGTATCTAGAAAATACCTAAATGCAAGCATTGTATCTGGAATTTGTTTTCTTCTGATGTTTCTAGAGTTAAAAAACAATATAAAGTCTTTTTCCTGTCCTTGAAATAAATTTTTCTTCAATTCAACTAACTCACTATCATCTAGTGGTTTAAATATATTCTCGTTTAGCCCGTGTGGTACGTAATTTAATAATATTGGGTTTCTACTTTTGCTCATATAATTTATTTTTTATGTAATCTACTAAAATTTTTTCCACAAACCTAGCTATTTTAAGATTTTCTTTATCACAATAATTTTTGATTTGTTGGTAGGAATCATCTGGGAGAGTTATGGTTCGTTTAATTTTTGTTGGGGTCATATTTTTTATTTTTATTTCTATTCCCTATATGGTTTGTATATCCAAAATTTTCAGCTATTTCTGTTGTTTTAAATAGTGGTTGTAAATTGGTATAATGAAAACATTCTTTCTGTTGGTCCAAATATATTAAATCAAACAAAGCACATGGTTTGATATGATCTATTTCCCAAACAATGGCGTGATTTTCCCATAACATTTCAGGTAGAAATTTTGATTCTATATAGTTTTTTAAAAATTCTATAGTACAACCTGTTAATTTAAAAGACGATTCATATTTTCTAACACCTTGAGCTTTTAATTTTCCTTTTAAAGTGTTTCTTAAATTTAATTTAAGTTTAAATATAATATCATTTTTATATTTCTGTTTATTATATTCATTTACTTTTTCTTTATTATCTTGAAACCACTGTTTAGAATAACTTTTAATATTTTCCTTATTTTTTAAATTATATTCTTTAATTTTCTCTAAAATGGTGGATTTGTTAGATTCATATCTATTTTTATTATAATCTTTGATATGTTCTTTCTTTAAATTATTATACTCTTTATTACATAATTTACACATATATCTTGTAGAATATTTTTCAAATAAATTACCACATTTATTACATTTTATCATATTATATTTTATTATACATATGATAAAAAGCATTCAAAGTCATGCTTTTGCATCTAAATCTATAAAAGGAATATCATCTAATACCAGCTTATTAACTAATTTTGTTTGTTTAGAGATAGCCATTAACAAATCACAACTTTCATAGAACGATTTATTATATAGTGGGGCAGGCATATCATCCCATATTTGTAAATAAATTATAGGACATTGTTTTCTAATTTCATTTTCCATAGCAAATAACCACTCAAACATGCGGGGGTCCGTTATAAGCATAATAGCATCTGGTTTTTCTAATTGTAACATTTGTCTTATAATGTCAGGATTACCATAACCATCAACAGGATATAAAAATACAGATGCATCTTCTATACCAGCATTTGTGTTTGTATCTGCTGATAAATCAAAACGTTTACCTTTTTCGGGGTGATTGATTGCTCCCGCTACATTTACCCAATTGAAATGATGTGCTGTGTTTATAACCATTTCTCTTCCAACACAAGCCACCCCAGAATGGACCCTTATATCATCACATATAAGAAGTATTTTTTTACGTTGTTCTTTAGGTAAATAACCAAATTTTTTATTCATATAACTTTATTTTTGTTTTTAATATAATAACTTTTTTTGAATATTCCAAAGGTATTTATTCCTCTATTGAAAGATCCATATGGTTGTGAACCATTCTTCTAAATGTCTCGTCCGTTAGATACAAGTGGATAGCTCGTTCGGATAATTTTTGGAAGCTAAATTTGCGCTTGATACATTCTACTCTAAAATTTTCAAATAGATCCTTGTCTATTTTTACACTTGTTAGTGTTTGGTTTTTTTCTTGGCTCATGTTTTTATATTATATTTATAAGATATTCTTTTGCTAATTTATAATTAGGATTCTTTACTATTTGTTTTATCTGGTGTCCACTTAAAGGGATATCCTTACTATTAATTAAAATGTTTAGTGAAGAATATATTTTTCCATTATATTCTACTTTATTTGGGGTTCTTTTAGATATTTTAAATATTTCTCCAATTTCCCACTGTTCTAAAGTAGTTATAATCTCTTTATTTTGTAGAGGATGACCCTCTGCTAATAGTTTTTCAATCCAATATGTTTCTTTATCATAAAAGATGTCTAAAATTTTCATTTTTATATCATATCTCCTCAAATGAGATACATGATCATAGAATCTTGACTTTGGGCGAGATGATTTACCAATATAAAATATTTCATTTTTATTATCTAACAACCCATATATGTATACTTTAGTCCCCATAATTAATTTTTAATATATCCGTATTATACATATATCAGGATATGTCAAAGGTAGCAGAACAATGAAAGGTTTTATGAAATTAATATTGGTTAAATTTTAAATTTCCATTTATACCCATAAGCTGTTTTTCTTTTACCATTACATACTAATCCAATTCCCGAATCATGTTTATGATTATTTAGAAAAAAACATGCTTCCATTATACTATCCCATTCTTTTATAAAGTTATTATAGACATCAAATTGAAGGATTGATTTACTATTTGATTGACCAATTTTATTATTCCTTTCACTTCCTCTCTCCCAATGTTTTCGATTAGATGATTTTAGTTTATCAACAAATCCATCGGGTTGGGGTTTACCTTTATTGTTTTTACTTATGTTTGAAGAATGTTCTTTTGATTTTTTATATCTCATATTCAATTTAGCATCTTCATTTCTAGGTTTAGACATTTTATTTATAGTATCTTTAGAAAAATTCCTACCTTTTAATTTTTGACTTATTTTTTCACATGATTCTTTAGTATATTTTCTTCCTTTATTTGCTTTACTAATTTTTTGCTTAGTTTCTTCAGATAAAGGACCACCTCCATTATCATGAAGGTTACAAAATAAAACCATTCCCCAATCACCACCAAATTGATCAAGATAATATTGTTTCCAATATGTTTCCCTTTCATTTAGTTGATCTATAGAGCATTCTTCTATAACTTCATGAATATGGTTTTCCCAAGTATATTTTTGAATTGAATTATGTATTTTTAATTGTCCTCTAATCCTAAGAGTTTTATATGATATTTTTCTCCTTTCTACATCAATAGACTGCCCAATATAAACTTTACCCTTTGGGTTTGTTATTTTGTATATTCCTATAATAGCGTTGTCTTGACTTTTCATCTTCTTGTTCTTTATTGGTCCAATAATATTTTTTAGATGCTCTAGATTGAGCAATTTTTTTTTCTTCAGGAGAATTATATTTTTTTATACGTCCCATATCAGTTATACATATTAAATAAATATATAAAAGTCACAAAAAAAGTCACAAAACTATTATTTTTCATATGTCAATTTACAAACAATACATTTATAAAAAGGACACCATTTACAATTATCATTTAATTTTGGTTGTAATTCTACTTGTTTGAATCCTTTTTCATCGAATGCTTCTTCTGTGAACTTTTTTATTGATTCTATGGCTCTGTTTACTTTTATTTTACCCGATGGAGGGGAAAATTTTTGTATACGTCTAATCACAAAGTCTTCACTTTCTTGTAACTTTCGTTTAACTATGAAAAATTCAATGTTGATGTTCTCTATTGGAAAGTTATATAGTACAGAAAAATAATATTTGTATAAAATAAGTTGAAATTGTTTGTTTTCGTCTGATTTTGCTTTTTGGTTCCATCCTCTAGTGGAGGTTTTCAAGTCTATGATTTGGATTGTGTTTGTTGGCTCGTGGTACATTACTATATCCAGGTATCCCTGGTATAATACATTTGGTAAGTTTGGGTTGGGTGAGAGTATAATTGGTATCTCACATCCCACTAGATACCATCCACGTTTGGAGAAATGTTTGGTTTTATTTTTGGCAAAGTCTCTTATAATTTCAATACCATCGTCAAAGAATTCTCTAAGTTCTGTTGGTGTGCTAAAATGTTGGTTGTTGTTTTTCTTGTATTGAGCTTTATATTCGTTTCGAAGAGCATCTTCGAACATTTCATATGTATTTATACGATCTGCTTCTGCTCCACTTTTTTCGTACATTGTTGTTAAGTAATGTTGAATTACCTCATGTATAGCTGTTCCAAATACAGTGTGGATGGTGGAGGAAAATTGTTTTTGTCCCTCTTTATATTGTAGTGACCATTTTTTTGGACAATCGTTATACATTGAGAGTTGTGAATAGGATACTAGTTTTTCACTTGCCCAATCTATATCTCTTTTAATAGCACCTCGGATGTCTTTTACTACTTGGGGTAATTTTTTCTTTTTAGCCATAACCTTAAAAGTAATCAATTAATTGATTAATTGCTTCAATATACAAAAACTTTATTAATCTTCCAAATAATCAATAATTTGATTATTGCTTCCAATGAAAAAGAAACCCCCACGATAGCGACGTTGGGGGCTTCACCGTTACAGTTTTATAACGGCCCTAAATATTATTTTATATTTCTTCTGTTGTTTCTTCACCACCAACTAAACCTTCATAATCATCCATTGATAATACTTCACCTTCAGCACTCATATCAATTGCTTTTTCAGCTAAATCATGTAAGTCCATATCAGTTGAGGCATCTTCTCTAGCAAACTCTAACATACGAATAAATAAGGGAATATCCATTGTAATAGAATCAATTGGATTTTCTTCACCGTCAGTACCTTCTTCTTCATATATAAATGATTCTTCAACTTCATCCTTTTCGTTGATATATTTCTCATTTATTCCTTTAAAATCAGTAGTTTTAAGTGCTTGCATAATAGCATAAACAGCATCTTGTTCTGAGTAATCATATAATTTTGCAAGTGATTTAATGAATTTATTTACTTTATTGATTACTTCTGGGTTAATAGATTCATTCAAATCACTTGATGATTTTACAACACCTTTTAATCCAAATAAATCAACAATGTTTTCGAATTTATCATAAAACTCATCTGATTTATCTATTGGTTTATAAATTACTTTAAATGGTTTAATTTTATCTGTTGTAGATATTTCGTATTTAACACCTAAAGCATCTAATCGATTTTTAATATCATCCACAATTTTGTTTTCATTTATTTTACCCAAGTAGTGTTCATAAGCTATTTCGTAATCTGCTTTTTCACGATCAAAGATATTACCTACCATAGGTAATCCAACAAAATTTTCATCTAATTGTTTTTTATTTTCTGTAACAGGTACACCTGCTAGGCGTTGCATTTTTTGAAATTCGTTTTCCATTTTATAATTTTATTATAAATATAATCACTCTTTTATTTTTCCCACTTCTTCAAGAATTTTTTTTGTTTTTTGTAAATATAGGATGGAATCCATATGTTCCTCCAAGGCATGGTTAATATAATCTAGTAATTCTAAGTCAGTACGATCTAAAGTACACCCATATTTTGCTTTTCCAAATGTTGCTCGTTCAACAAACTTATCTATAACTGAATCTACAATAGAGTCTGTAACCTGTATTTCTCTTTTCATTATTTTAATATTTTATCTATTGTTTTGTCTTCCATCCCCATTTTATATAAAATACTACGTACTCCATTTTTTTGAAGAATATCAATATATTCATCTGCTTCTCCTAAACTGCAATGGAAATATTGAGCTATATAAATCGCTAGCTCTAGGTTCTGTTTTTTCTTTTTAGAACCAATATATTTTAAAAATACTTTACGTTTTGGTATCATCTCTCTATAAATTGAATATATTTGTTTTTTATTTTCATATGGGATTCGTTGAACATAATTCGCTAATTCAACATAGTCTGGAGACATTGATATATATTTGTTGATTAAATAAGAATTGAAGGTTTTTATCTGTTCTTCATTAAATGAATCCCAAGGAGATTTTTTAATAGTTATTTCTTCTAACCAATTAAATATAGTAAATGGTTTTGATTTCAATTTTTGTATTTCCATATGAATCCTTTACATGTTTTTTGTTTTCCTCTACAACAATCTGAAATATTACTATTAGGGATGTTGAGTATATTTTGTATTTCAATAGTACTTTTCCATTCTCTTAGAAAATTATTTGATAAATCAAATTGGTGAACTATTTTTCTAGAAGAGTCATATTTATTTAATATAAAATCATCTTCAAGTGGTTGAGATTCATATCTCCATAGATAGCCTGAACTGGTGACGGTTTTACCTTTAAGGACGTCTTTTATACCTGTACTGTAATAGGATTCAGCAGATCGAATAGATTCCCATGTTTTTATATAACTTCCATCCAAATTATATTGTATTATTGATTTTTGATTTCTGGTTTTATTCATATTAGACATACTTATTTTATTTTTATGCTCATCAGTGAATTTAATACCTATTCTTGATTGTGATATTTTTCTTTTTGCACTATCACTCATAATATTTCCTCTATTCGAATTCCCTATTTTATCTTTAGTTTTTTGAGTATGTTTTTTCCCAAATCCAAAACCTTCAGGTTTTGGTTTTCTTAATTTATTTCTTGCTTCTTCACTAAAAGGGATTCCTTTTCTATAACTATTTCCTATTTTAGATAACCCGATTTTCTTTTTATGATCATCGGATAAAGGCCCTCCCCCACCATCATATATGTTACAAAATAAAACCATATTCCAATCTTGATTAAATATTGAAAGATAATGTTTCTTCCAATATACCTCTCTATCATTTAATAATTCTATAGAACATTCTTCTATAATCTCACATATATGATTATCCCAACCATATTTTTTCATTGAGTTGTATATTTTGGGTTGTCTCTTTATTTGATTTATATTTTTATAATATTTAAATCTGTTATGTATATCCATTGATTGACCCACATATATCTTTCCAGTTGGTGATATTATTCTATATATTCCTGTCATACGTTTTATTATACATATGACAGAAATATAGAGAGGTACATTTCTATGAAAACTTAATTAAAGTGAAATATCAGCATATTCATCACGTAACTCTGGTGGGAGAGAATCTTTTATAATCTTGTGACTATATAAATCATAGAATACGGGGATTGGAATTAGAGCGTCCTCGTTTGCTCCAATAATAAATTTAGAGATTTTACGTAGAACAAATGCTTGTCCGAATAATTTACCTCCGTTAAAACCTTCAACAGCTGTGGTGGTTGAAAAGTCGATGTTCATTTCTGGTTGTTTTTGCATATAACTTATTTATTTATTTTTTCTTTTTAGATTAAATAATCTCTAATAGCTTAGCAATACATGCTGAAAAGCATATTTCCTTGTCTATTACTGATATGCTTTGGAATATACTTTCGTTTATTGTAATTGTAGCTATACCTTCTGATTGGGGAGCGTATTTTGCTGTTTCATCGTATAATTTCTTATACATACTGTCAAAATCTGTTATATCTCCATCTGCAATCAATTGTCTAATAATTGAGAATGATTTTTCTGTTTTTTTAGCTAGCTCATTTATAATTTGGTTTTCAATATCAACACTGTTAGTTAACATTTTAGGTAACACAAATTTATCCTCTATAATATATTTTTGAACGTTATTTATTGTTCTACGAATATCGGGATAGTATGTGTGTATTACTTGGGCTACATCTTTAATATCAAATTCAACACCCTCTGCTCTCAATATTGTATCTAGGTGTTTTGCAACTGATTTTTTACTTGGTGGTTTTAGATTATAATCCTCTAAGCGCGAACGAAGTGGCTCAATTAAACGCTCGGGATAGTTTCCAGTTAATATAAAACGTGTATTTAGAGAATATGTCTCTATCATATTCAATAGCAATACTTGAGATGCCTGTAAAATATGTGTTGCCTCGTCCAATATTACAATTTTGGGGGCACTTTTAAAAGACATAACGGAAACAAACGGAAGTATCTCGTTTCGAATATCATCCATACCACGTTTATCAGTCGCATTTAAGTAAATGTAATCGCAGTCTATATTATTGGCTAGTATTTTAGCTAGAGTTGATTTGCCGGATCCTGCTTTTCCATAGAAAAATAAGTGTGGGATGTTTTGTTCCTCGATCCATGATTGGATCTTTTCTTTAAATTGTTCATCACATACATAACCTTCAAGAGTTGATGGCCTGTGCTTCTCATTTAATATATAATGTTCTTTTTTTTGCATAACTTTAATATACAAAAAAAGATTGCGATAAGCAAGCCTTTTAAGTTAAATTTTTTTATTTTTTAATAAGTAAAACCCCATTTCTCCTTGATTCCGGGTAATAATCAGGAATATAGGATAATATATTTTTTATATAGACATCATATAATGATGATTTTTGGGTTTTATTTTGATCTTTTTCCGTTGCTAAAACATAAAGAGCATCGGGTGTTGAATTATATATAAAATTTTTAATTATATCCACTACTGTTGATATTATTTGTAAGAGTAATTTTATATTGGTTTTAGCAAATTGTGTATCTGTTCCTCCAATAACATAACCAACATTCCAAGTGTTTTTTGAATCCCATAATTTATTTGGGAGATAATATTGCTTTATTTCTTGATTAACCCATAGGGGATCAAATATAACTTCAACCGTTTCATTAAATTATTAATAGTTATTTCAAATTCATAATGTTCCTCATATATTTTTTTCCATTTTAGAGGAGAGATATTTGACTCCCCAATCTCTTTTACTAATATTTCATTTAAAATAGGAAACAGTAAAGTTGAAAATTTACTCATATCATTTTATAATACCGGCTCTAACTAGCATTGATCTCATTTCATAATCTGTTGATTCTTTTAATTTCATTTTAAAATCAATTGCTATGGGTTGAATTGCTGCTCTTTGAGATGCTGTTATACCTGTTACCACCAATTTATATTTTCTACCTTCAGGAGATTCAATTGGGGTAATTTCATATTTTGCATTAGGAACTTCTCCAAGTTTTGCTTGTAGTTGTTTTCTAAGTTTATCTGCTTGGTCTGCTGAGTTAACAGTAGTTGAAAGTGGTGGTACATCTACTGTTTTTGGTTTTTCAATTGATGGTTTTGATATGTCTTCTGATGGTTCCAATTTCATTATAGAATAATCTATATTTGCATTCCCCATTATGGTTTTTAATACTTTTTCAAGATATGCTTTTGTATTATATGGGTTATCCATTGTAGATGGAAAAATAATTTTATTATCCTCTACCTTATAATTTATATCTTGTTCTAATCTACCTGCGTATTTTTTTAAATTTGCAGGAGTTTTCATTGGGAAATAATTTTTACCATATTTTCCATAAAATGATAATGGTAAAGATTTTCCGGGTAATGATTTTAAATATTCCTCAAATGTGCCTTCGTTATCATCTGCTAGCCAAGATTCATATGCTTCTGTAGACTTTTCTTCAGTTTCATTCCATGCTTCGGGTTCGCGTTTTTTAATATCTATGATTTTGAAATTCTTTTCCTCGTCCGAACGTGAATCCCAATCTTTCCAAGCAGCACCTGCTTTTTGAGCTGGTATTGAAGGTCCAAATGCTTTAATGATTGCTTTCGGATCGCGCATGTTTTGTGCGTATATTCCGTAGTTTTCAATATCGTTCAACGCTTTGATAGCATTCTCAATAGAATCGGATTGGATAGCAACATCGTACGCTACTTTCATTCCTTTTTTACCGTCTTCGTCTTCTACTTCGCGTAGTATATCTATTAAATTCATTTAAAGTATTTATTTATTTATACATATTATCTATCTCCGTAAATGTTGAAGCGTTTAGTTGGTGAAGGTTTTGTTAATTTTATAGCGAATAATTTACTATTTAAAGGCTCTAATCTAAAATTACATTTATCTCCTGTGTTTTGAAAATACGCCTCTAAAACATTAGTTAGGGATGAGTGTTTTGTCTCATCCCCAATTAATATCCAAGAATCTTCTTCACCAGCAACCCTGGTAGCTATTAATTCATTGTGTTCATTTTCCATTACATCATTCCCGCTAACATGGAAGGGTCAAATCCTCCATCTTTTTTATCTTCTGGTTTATCTGTAATTACTGCTTCTGTTAATAGAATAGTACCTGCAATAGATGAAGCGTTTAAAAGAGCCATTTTTGTAACACGGTGTGGATCTAAAATACCTGCTTCTTTCATATTAACAATCTCTTTGGTTTTGATATTATATCCTGCCCATTCACTATCTGCTACTACTAAATCGTGTTTAATTAGCATTTTAGCGTCTGCTTCTGAGTATCCGGCATTTGCTAGAATTTGCTCAAATGGTTTACTACAAGCTTTATATACAATCTGATATCCAAAATTGAAATCTTCATCTTTATCTATAGGTAATTCTGGAATTACTTCTCTAGCATACAATAATGCAACACCTCCACCAGGTACAATACCATCCATCAAGGCTGCTTTAGTAGCTTGCAATGCATCATCAACACGATCTTTCTTCTCTTTCATTTCCGTTTCAGTATTACCACCAACATGAACGATTGCAACCCCTCCAACAAACTTAGCTAAACGTTCCTGTATTTTTTCAGTTTCAAATGGAGTAGTTGATTTTTCAATTTGAGATTCTAATTCTTCAGCACGTGATTGAATTTTCTCTTCCTCACCTTTACCATCAACAATTGTAGTTGTATCTTTAGTAACTGTAACTGTTCTAGCCTCACCAAACCAGTCCCAATTAAATTTATCCAACTTCATTCCTTTATCTTTATCAAACACAGTTCCACCTGTTAGAATAGCAATATCCTCTAAAATTAATTTTCTACGATCACCAAATTCAGGTGCTCTAACAGCACATACCTTAAGTGTACCACGCATTTTATTTACCACCAATGTAGATAAAGCTTCTCCATCGATATCTTCGGCAATAACTAATAGGGATTTATTTGCTTGAGATACACCTTCTAAAATTGGTAACAATTCTTTTACAGATGTGAATTTATAATCTGCAATCAAAATATAAACATCATTCAAAATAGAAGACATTGTTGAATTGTTTGTTACAAAATATGGTGATTTAAAACCGCGATCAAACTGCATTCCTTCTACTGTTTCCAAATATGTTTCGCCTGTACGAGATTCTTCAATATGAACTATTCCTTCACGTCCTACTTTTTTAATAGCTGTTGAAATTAATTTACCTATTGATGGATCGTTGTTAGCTGAAACGGTGGCGATTTGTTTTAGTTGATCTTCTGATGTTATATTTTCTGATCGTCGTTTCAATTCACGCAATATGGCTCCAACAGCACTATCAATACCACGTTTAATGGATACTGCGTTTGCTCCGTCGTTTACGCGTTGTAATCCTTGTTTTACAATCTCTCTAGCCAATAGAGTTGAAGTTGTTGTTCCATCACCTGCATTATCTGCTGTTTTCATTGCTGCTTGCTTGATCATGTTGATTCCAAGATTTTCAATTGGGTCCTCAAGTGAACTAATTTCTTTTGCAACTGTAACACCATCCTTTGTAGAGAACACTTGATTATCCTTCATATAAACAACGTTACGACCATTTGGACCTAATGTTGATATAACAGCATCTGCTAATGTATCTATACCTTTAACTAATTTTTTACGAGCCTCTGCTCCAAATTTAATTTCTTTACTCATATTTTAAATTGATTTTACTCCCGTTAATACTTGTTTTTCTGATCCAACCCAATAATCATCTCCATTGTGTTCGAATTTTGTGAAACCCATTGTAGGTAAAATCACTTGTTCTCCAACTTTAATAGATGTTGGGATAAATTCACCAGTAACTGTATGCGCTCCAGGCCCAACAGCTACTATAGTTCCATGAACATTCTTATCTTTTCCCATGTCCGGGACAATAATAGAACCATATTGGGTTTCCTCAATTTCTAAAGGTTTTACAATAACCGCATCAAAATACGGTACTAATTCTGATTGTTTTTCCATTTGTTATATTTCGATTGATTTTAATAAACTATTTAATCCATTTTTAACGGCATTCCAAGTTGAGATATATTCTTGGATAGAAGAATAATCTGATTTATTTTGGTAGAATTTTTCTTTTGCGATGCGATTTATAGCATTTGTGAAACTAGTATAATGTCCTACTACTTTTTCTTGTTCTTTACCAGATGCTTTTATATTACCAAATCCACGAGTGGTTGTGGATTTTTCCATTACTGTAAAGTTAGATGAGTCTTTTATAATAAAGAACGGCTCAATGGCCTTGTCTCTAATTGTACATAAATTGGATTGTGTGTCATTCTCGTCTCTAGCGGGACGACCGCGTCGTTTTACTTCTTCCATAACATTTTTTAATTTATAACTGTAATATACGAAAACTATTTTATGTAACCTAATTTCTTATTATAAATATTATTAGAAGCTGTCTTCTGCTTTTCTTATTATATAATATTCGCTATTTGTATCATCATTTTCAAATACTAGTTTCATTATACCATCATTATTTAAATACATTGTACCTGTTTTCAGGTCTTTATTTGAATTTAAAATATTTCTGAAATGAGTAGAATTGAATGGTATTTTAATTTGGTTGTTTTTAATTTCACCATACAATTGGTAGGTGATCTTATTATTGTGTCCTTTTTCGTCTCCAAATGTAAATTTACATATCATATCGTTATTTAGATCCAATTCAGTTGAGACAACCATGTTGTCTACATCAGCAAGTGCAGATTTCGCTTTAACTAAATTATCTACATCTTCCTTTACCATAGGTAAAATAGCATCCCATTCGGGCTCATTTACTGTACCTACTTTACCAATCAAAAGTGGATCAGCTAAAGCGTATGTTAAATTAAAATATGGATCTGATATGTTTAGTTTAATGGTTGAGCCTTTATATTGTTCTGTTTCTAGAAGTAAATCACCTGAGGTGATACTCAATAGATTGGATAATTTTTTGGTATCAAATACGGATAATGTACTGTCCGCTAATTTAAAATTGCGGCACGTAATATTTCCCATAACTTCACGATTGATAGTCATAAAGTCAATACGTAGTGTATTATCTTTGATTACCCAATTAACGGATTCGTTTTCTCCCAAATAGTATTTTGAGATAATTGATTGAATTAATAACTTGTTTATCATAACTTTAATATACAAAAAAGCCTGCGGTTAGGCAAGCTTTTCTTTAAGAATTTTAAAAATTTAATAATCTAATTCAATTGAATCCTTACTAATATCAACATCATAATTCATATTATTTAATTTTTGAATAAGATCTAAAGTAACATCAATTTCAGTTTCATTAAAATAATACTCGTCGAATTGTTTTCTTTGTGTGAATGAAGATTCAATATTAGGGATTAATTCACTAAGTTCTCTAACGATGGATCCTTCAAGTAAACCATTAATTACTAAAATTCTCTTCATCCCTCCTTCAGCTTCATTTAACTTATTTTCAGCTAAATATTGTTTTAAATCAAAGTTATCCATTTTGTTTTATTTTATTTGTTATACATATTATAATACCATTTATTCTTTATATTCCCAAATAAAACCTCCAGCTAATTTTTGTTTTCCTGAAAGGCACCCAGCTATATCTCCAGGTCCTAACTATTTTTTAGCTTCTGTTCTACTAGACTATTCTTTTATAAAATTATAGGATTGGTCAAATTGAAGGATTGGTTTTTTATTTCTAGATATCCCTTTACTTCCTTTACTTATATTTTGTTTGTGTTGTTCTGTTTTAGGTACGTCTTTTAATTTTTCCCCTACTGTTGGTTTTGATATACCTTTAGTAGAATTACTTATTTTTTGATTTCTTTCTTTACTTTTAATTTTATCTCCAAAATCTAAAGGTCGTTTTACTCCTTTAGGATAACCTTTTGTACCCATCTTTCTATCAGATATTTTCTTTTTAGTTTCTTCAGATAAAGGACCACCCCCAGTATCATATAAATTACAAAATAAAACTTGTTTCCAATCTCCCCCCACTTGATCAAGATAATATTGTTTCCAATATGTTTCTCTTTCATTTAATTGTTCTATAGAGCATTCTTCTATGACTTCAAATATATGTTGTTCAAATCCATACTTCTTAAATGAGTTTGTTAAAATTGGACCTATACTATTTTTATATGAATTGAAATAAAAATATACTCTTTTTCTTGATTCTATATTAACACTTTGTCCAATATATGTTTTTCCTTTAGGGTTTGCTATTTTATATATTCC
>Ga0316612_1000117_pt1 | contig 30260 bp, 32 predicted proteins | sample MIS2016226_MG_FD_207676 | JGI IMG/M metagenome (GOLD analysis project Ga0316612, IMG submission 207676) | Microbial mat bacterial communities from Middle Island sinkhole, Lake Huron, Michigan, United States - MIS.2016.226 | ecosystem: Environmental > Aquatic > Freshwater > Lake > Sediment... | reverse complement strand
CAAATAATGGCAATTGCACCATTCCAAATCGCCGTTTCAATATAATCGTGACCGTTTGAAATCGTACCTCTAATAGCCACAAAAGCATCATTGGCACCAATTTTTCTAGAATCAAATTCTATTTTATCGATAGCAATATCCGTCGAACCTTTCACGGCTTCGATGCCTACTTTGTAGATTATTTCTTTTAAAACTGTACTCATTAATTTCCTTTTTTCTCCTCTCCTTCGGGGAGGCTGGGTGGGGCTACGATAATTCTAAAGTTATAGTTGCGTTTCTATTTAATGGTTCTCCAGCTTGAATGGATTGTTTTTTGACTTTTCCAATGCCAATAATTTTTACTTTCAATCCAAGATTTCCAAATAAGGTAACAGCATCCATTCCTGCCATTCCTAGTACATTTGGAATAATTGACTTTTGCTCTTTTTGTGTTTTAGCATAATAGGAGTTATAGTCTTTTTCTTGTTTTAATACTTTTTTGTAGATATTGTTAATCTCATTTGTAGATGGTGCATCGGTAAAAATCTTTTGTGCAATTCTTTTAAAAACTGGCCCAGCAACATCGGCTCCATAATAATTATTTTTTGAAGTATTGGGTTTGTGAACTACCACAATACAAGAATATTTAGGATTTTCAGCTGGAAAATAACCTACGAACGAAGAGGCATAATATTTTTCAGAACCGCCATTTTTTGCATAATTTACTTGGGCAGTTCCTGTTTTTCCTGCCATCGAAAAATCTTTTGAATACAATTCTTTTCCGGTTCCTTTTTTGACCACATTTTGTAAAACTGCTTTTAGTTTCGAGATGGTTTCACGGGAGCATACTTTCGGATTTAGAACTACTGTGTTGTACTTTTTGATGGTTTTATCCCATTGTTTTATTTCGGAAACAAGTTGTGGTTTGACCATTTTTCCATCATTGGCAACCGCATTATAAAATGAAAGTGTTTGCATCGGAGTTAGAGAAACGCCATACCCAAAAGCCATCCACGGAAGCGATATATTTGACCAGTTTTTATCGCTTGGTTGTGGAATTATTGGAACTCCTTCGCCTTTGAATTCTAATCCAAATTTTTTATTCAACCCTATTGCATTGATGTGATTTACAAATTGGCTTGGATTGTTTTTATAATTATTATACACTGCCTGAACCAATACAGTATTTGATGAAACTTCGAATCCTCGTGCCAATGAGATTTTGCCATAACCACCATCTTTTGAGTCTCTTACGGATCTTCCAGAATATTTGATAACGCCGCCATACGTATTAAAAACGGCGCTAGTATCTATTTTTTTATCTTCCAATAGAATCATTAAATCCACCAATTTGAAAGTGGAACCTGGTTCGTGCGATTCGCCAATTGCATAATTTAACCTTTCAGAATACAAACCAGATTTGAGGTTTCTTCCTAAATTAGTAATAGCTTTCACATGTCCAGTTTTAGTCTCCATAACAACAACACAACCGTGATCAGCCTCATAAAGTTCTAACTGTTTTAACAAGGCGTGATGAGCTATATCCTGAATATAAACATCTATTGTGGACACAATATCGTATCCGTCTTGAGGATCTATTTCATTAACATCACGAATGGGTTTCCACTGGCCTTTAGCAATTTTTTGCTTTAAAATTTTCCCGTCTTTGCCTTCAAGATATTTTTCGAAAGCCCCCTCGATACCCACTGGATTTTCATTTCCTTTGTCATCAAATCCAATATATCCAACTGTTCGTTCTGCAATTTTTCCAATGGGATGTTCTCGAATAGTTTCTTGTTCAATAATAATTCCGCCTTTGTAAGCCCCGAGATTGAATAATGGAAAGCCTTTTAATTTTATAAATTCAGTATAACTCAAATCACGTGCAATTAAATAATATCTGTTTTTATTAGCTCTCGCTTTTCGCAATTCGTTCAAATAAAAACCACTTGGTTTCTTCAAAAGAAGAGATAAAGAATCGGCCAATGGTTTTATGTTTTTTTCAAAAACTTCTGATTCTGGAGCTACAGCATCAAATCGAATTTCATAATTTGGAATTGAAGTAGCCAAAAGACTTCCATCGGCTGAATAAATATTCCCTTTATTGGCCGGAATAATAAAATTCTTTACTGTTCTGTCTTTGGCTAATTTTCTATAATAATCTCCTTTGACCCATTGAATATTAGTCAATTTCATAGCAATAGCCATCGCCATCATAAAAATGAGGAATGCTACCAGATAAATTCTGTATGAATTATTTTTATCTTCTATTGCCATAATTTTTGAAAGAAATTTTTCTTTTCTGCTATTTTTTTGACTTTTATTTTTGTTGGAGGAACTGTTGATGGGAAAATTTGCCTTTTGGACATTTTTTCAGAAACAGTCGATTCCATTTTTAATTTCATTAATTGCGAGCGTCTGTCCACAAACTCCGAACGAAGTTCTTTTACTTGCTTTGTGAGTTCAGCCTCTTTAAATACTTTTTGTTCAAAACGTTGCGTGTTTGCAATCATTATTATGGCTAAAACAATCAAAAAGACAATAAAACGCCAACTTTTGATGGCATCATCTTGAATAAGAAATCTTGCTTTTAATATGTCGTAAACTCCGTTTTTCATTTTCCTCACCCCCAGCCCCTCTCCAAAGGAGAGGGGAGCCGAAACAGGGTATATTTTAATTATTTATATTTTCTTTAAAAACGACCTTTTATATTTTAGTTGTTAGACCCCCTCCCCTTCGGGGAGGGCTGGGGAGGGGATTTCTCCGCTATTCTTAATTTGGCACTTCTGGCCCTATTGTTCATTTTGATTTCATTATTATCAGGAACAATCAGTTTTTCAATAATTTTAAAAGGAACCGAAAAATTGCCAAAAAAATCACGTTCTGGTTCGCCCTCAAACATTCCGTTTTTCATAAATCTTTTTACCAATCTGTCTTCCAATGAATGATAGGAAATCACACTCAATCTTCCGTTTGGATTCAAAATCTCTAAAGATTGTTCCAGAAATTCTTTCAAAACATCCATTTCCTGATTCACTTCAATTCGAATGGCTTGATAGATTTGTGCCAATATTTTATTTCTAACTTTTTCGGGTAAATATTTTGCCAAAACTTCTTTCAATTCGTCTGTGGTTTTAATGGTTTGATGCCCTCTAGCCTCGATAATGGTTCGTGCCAATGCAGGTGCATTTTTTAATTCGCCATAATCCAAAAACACTCTTCTCAAATTGGCATCATCATATTCATTGACTACTCGAAAGGCGTTTAAATCATTTTTCTGGCTCATTCTCATATCCAAATCAGCATCAAAACGAGTAGAAAAACCTCTTTCGGCTACATCAAATTGATGAGAGGAAACGCCTAAGTCGGCCAAAATTCCATCTACACTTTTCACTCCATAAAAACGCAAAAACCTTTTTATAAATCTGAAATTTTCATTGATCAATGTAAATCTCTCGTCCTTTAAAGTATTCGCCAAAGCATCTTCATCTTGGTCAAAAGCAAATAATTTTCCGTTGGGTCCTAATCGATTCAAAATTTCTCTTGAGTGTCCGCCACCACCAAAAGTAACGTCAACATAAACGCCGTCGGGTTTTATGTTCAACCCATCAACCGATGGATGAAGCAAAACGGGATTATGATATTCCATTGTCGTCATTGGTGTTTCCCATTACTTCTTCGGCCAAATCTGCAAAATCCACATCTTCGCCACTTATTGATTTTTCGTATAAATCTTTGTCCCAAATCTCCACAATATTCACCGCTGACGAAAACACAACCTCTTTAGAAATACTTGCAAAAACCACCAAATCTTTAGGAACCAATAATCTTCCCAAAGCATCAATTTCAACCACTTTTACACCAGCTGTAAATCGGCGAATGAAGTCGTTGTTTTTTTTAACGAATCGGTTGAGTTTGTTGATTTTTTGCATCATCAAATCCCATTCTTCCATTGGATACAATTCTAAACACGGTTGAAATACGGAACGCTTCAAAACAAAACCGTTTTGAAGTGACAAAGCCAATTGCTTTTTCAAAGGCGCAGGCAAAAGCAGCCTTCCTTTGGCATCGACTTTACATTCATAAGTTCCGACAATTGTGTTCAAAATGAAAATTTTATTGATGTAGAGCAAAAATATAAAAAATATTACCACAATTTACCACAATATACCACTTTGTTAATAAGTTTTACCACTTTACAAGAAAACGACTGTTTTTTTTTGGGAATCAGGGCGTTAGAAGTTTTTTAAACCTTGTTAAGAAACTTTGTGATTTTGCGACTTTACATCGTCCATTCGCTATCCCTCGGGTGTTGAAATAATTAAAGTATTATTAATGAACCTGAATTAGAAACTAAAAACGGAAATTGTGAGAACAAAATCGATAGCGTTAGGAACAACTTTTATAACTTATAAGATTAAAAAAACATAAAAATTGATTTCAAAAATTCATTTTAATTTATTAAATCCTATCTTTGTTGAAATTGAAAAATCGCAATAAAAAGCATGGAAAAATACTATAAAAAAGAAGGTAAATACAGCTATTATGAAGCTGGCGAAGGAACTCCAATTGTTGTTTTACACGGTTTAATGGGTGGTTTGAGCAATTTTGATGCTGTGGCTAATCATTTTTCTGAAAAAGGATACAAAATTGTAATACCCGATTTGCCAATTTATACTCAAAGTATATTGAAAACCAATGTGAAAGCATTTGCAAGATATGTGAAGGATTTCATTACATACAAAGGATTTGATAGAGTCATATTATTAGGAAACTCTCTTGGAGGACATATTGCATTGTACCACACCAAAATGTATCCCGAAAAAGTCGCTGGGCTTGTATTGACTGGTAGTTCAGGACTTTATGAAAGTGCAATGGGCGATAGTTATCCCAAAAGAGGCGATTATGAATATATAAAAAAGAAAGCTCAGGATGTTTTTTATGACCCAAAAATGGCTACCAAAGAATTGGTTGATGAAGTCTATGCCTCTGTAAATGATAGAATAAAACTGATAAAAACCTTGACTATTGCCAAAAGTGCCATTCGCCATAATATGGCGAAAGATTTACCAAAAATGCACGTTCAAACCTGCTTGATTTGGGGAAAAAACGACCTTGTAACCCCACCATCTGTTGCCGAAGAGTTTAATGAATTACTGCCCAATGCCAGCTTATATTGGATAGACAAATGTGGTCACGCTGCCATGATGGAACGCCCAGAGGAGTTCAATAGTTTGCTGGAAGACTGGCTGTCGCATACTCATTTGAAAGCGCATTAAATTGAATTTTTGGGTTAATAAAAAAGTTGTTGAAATGGAAAAACAAATAGAAAATAAGCTTCCACAAATTAAAAAATTATTCTCCAAATATGGAGCTAAAAAGGCATTTTTGTTTGGAAGTGCAGCAACTAACAAATTTAATGAAAATAGCGATGTTGATTTTTTATACACATTTCCAGAAGATTTAGATTATGAAACTTACGCCAATAATTATTTCAGTTTATTGGATGATTTACAAGAGTTGTTGAAAAAACAGGTCGATTTAGTTGCTGAAAAAACATTGCGAAATCCATATTTGATTGAAAGTATAAATGAAAGTAAAATTCAATTGATATGACAACTCGAGAGGAAAAAAAACTACTTGTTGATATTATTGAATCAATCAATTCAATAGATGAACATCTTGAAGGAAAAAGAATTATTGAAGATTATTTGTTGAACAAAACCAAGAGAAGAGCAGTAGAAAGAGAAATAGAAATCATTGGAGAAGCAATGTCGAAACTCTTGAAAATAAATCCTAAAATTTCAATTTCTTATTCCAGATTAGTCGTTGATTTAAGAAATAAAGTAATTCATGCTTATGATACTGTGGATGATATTTTAATTTGGAAAATTGTCAATAAAGACATTCCGTTATTGCTCACTGAAGCCAAATCACTTTTAAATGAAGATTAACACCGCCGAATTTATAGTAAGCAACTCCGAAGTAGCAAAATGTCCGAAAGATTTTTTGCCAGAATATGCATTTATAGGAAGGTCAAATGTAGGGAAATCCTCTTTGATTAATATGTTGACCAATCATAAAAATTTGGCAAAAACCTCAGGAAGACCTGGAAAAACACAGTTAATCAATCACTTCAAAATCAACAACAATTGGTTTTTGGTCGATTTGCCCGGTTATGGTTATGCCAAAGTATCGAAGAAAACAAAATCGGTTTTTCAGCAATTTATTACCGATTATTTTGAAACCAGAGAACAACTGGTTTGTGCTTTTGTCTTGATTGACATTCGTCACGAAGCCCAAAATATCGACATCGAATTTATGGCTTATATGGGCGAAAGCGAAATTCCGTTTTGCATTATTTTTACCAAAGCCGACAAAATCAGCAAAACCAAAATAGATTCCCATATTGCTGCCTACAAAAAGCAAATGTTTGCCAACAATTGGGCCGAAATGCCTCAGTATTTCGTTACTTCTGCAACAGAGTCAACAGGTAAAGAAGAAGTTTTAGATTATATTGAGGAAGTGAATCAAGAGGTTTTTAAGAATAATAGTGAGTTTTAAAACGGAAATTCCAAAAATTAAAATTCCAAATTCCAATAAAAGAAATTCCAAAATATGACTGTCAACCAAAATAAAAAAAATAAAGATTGGCACACAGATTATACTGATTTTAACAGATTAACGCAGATTTTTTTATTTGAAATTTTAAAAATATATTCAAATCGGTGCAAATCCGTCCAATCCGTTTTATCTGTGTGCTATTGTTTTTAAAGTTTAGTCCGCTTTGAAGGCAGTCATTTTCCAAAATTCAAAGTTCCAAATTCTAAAAAGGGAAATTCCAAATTCCAAAGTAGAAATTCTAAATTCCAAAAAAGAAGTTGCAAATCCAAAGTTTAGTAGTTGGAATTTGAAATTTTTTTATTTTGGAATTTTCTTTTGAATTCTATTTTTTTAGCTCCAATTTCTCTGCAAAATAATCGCAAAAATCCTGCATCGTGGCTGACATTTTTTCGTCGCCTGTGGCTCTCTGAAAAGTTTCGGTCATCGACAATAATGTTTGATGAAAGAAGATTTTCATTTCATCCAAAGCCATATCTTTGGTCCACAATTCGATACATTTTGTCGATTTTTCGTCGCTGTTCCAAACCGAGAGCATAAAGGCTTTGGCTTCTTCTAGTTCTACTCCGCCTTCGACCGCTGCCCAAGATAATTTTTCGGGAATTCGGTTTTCGTCTAGTTGGACATTTATTTTAATTTGCGATGCCTGTTCGCTATCGCTCGGGTCTGAAGTATTATTATTCGTCATTTTTTTGGGTTTGTATTTAGATTTTTCAAATAATTCTTTTGCATTCATTTTTAGCATCTTTTCTAATGGCACATCATTGTTTTTCATATAGGAACGCACCATTTGCCACCCTATCCAAGTGCCCACACTTCCTGGAGATTCATTGTCGATTTCAAGATAAAATTTAGAAAATGGAGCGGGATTAATAAAGCGATTGCCCAGTTTTGAATCGTCGCTGTACAACATTTCATTCTCTAAAAAATACCGCCACATATAGCCTTCATTGTCTTCGCACCATTTGTTTTGTTCTGGTGCATATCCTATTTTGTCAGCATCAGTATAATCCGGTAAAAGCAAATCTTTTAGGTATAATTGTTTTCCAAAATAGACCATTTGGCTCAATAATGTTTGGTCTGTCATTGGCGCTATTTTTTGTGCAGCAAAACTCGAAACCACATCAGGGAGGATTTGATTTTGCTCGAAATTTTGCTTTAAATAATTGGGAAATTGGTAAAATTTATGGTCTTTTCCTAAATACAATTCAAGAGAAATAATCAGTAAACTATCCGTATAAATTACTTTGCTATTGTAATCCATTTCTGAAATAACAGTGATTACTTTTGGCGTTTTGGTTTCGGGAAAATAAAATTTTAGGTGTTTAAAAAGCGTATTGAGGTCTTTTTTGACGGGTTCAAAATTGGAATATTTTTTTTGAACTTCGGTATATAATTCCCGCCATTGTGGGTTTTGCATTTTGTCTAACCAAACACTATCTGGAGTTCCTTTTGGAAAGAAAAATGGATATTGTTTTTTAAGTTTGTCTAAATCCTTTGGGTCGGTTTCAAAAAACAATTTGTCAAAACGTTCCACTTTGAGTTCTACTGGAATTTCTTCGACCACTTTTTCGACTTTCGATATTTTGTCGCAAGAAACGAAAGAGAATATTAGTACAATTATTATAATTATTTTTCTCATTTTTTAATTTTTTTAGCCCCGATAATAGTGGAAATCCTTGTGAAAATAAAGGCTAATTTTTCTTGAGAAAAAAGAGCGACCAATCCCGATAGCTATCGGGACTCTTTTTTCTCTTAGAAAAATAGACTTTATTGAACAAGATTGTAACGAATAGCGGGAATAGCTCCTAAAAATTATTATTTTTGCAAATATACAATACCTACAATTTAAAAACCCAAACTATTATGTCTAAAAAAAGTACTATTCAGGTCGAAAAAGTAAATACGCATATTGTCAAATGGTTAAAAACTTATGCTGAAAACGCAAAAGTGAATGGTTTTGTTGTGGGGATTTCCGGCGGAGTGGATTCGGCAGTTACCTCAACGCTTTGTGCACAAACTGGGTTGACCACTTTGTGTGTGGAAATGCCCATTCATCAAGCCGCAAGCCACGTTAGTCGTGGAAGAGAACATATTGAACAATTGAAAAATAGATTTCCAAATGTAAAAAATGTTGAAGCTAATCTGACAATTGTATTTGATAATTTCAAAACTATTGTGCCAATTGTTTCTGATTTGGATAAGGTAAATTTGTCTTTGGCCAATACTAGAGCTCGTTTGCGAATGACTACTTTGTATTATTTTGCAGGTATTCACGGACTTTTGGTGGCTGGAACAGGAAATAAAGTGGAGGATTTTGGAGTTGGTTTTTACACCAAATACGGTGATGGCGGAGTAGATTTGAGCCCCATTGCCGATTTGATGAAATCGGAAGTTTATGCTTTGGGCAACTATTTGCAAATTCCAAACTCCATTCTTGAAGCCTCGCCAACCGATGGATTATTTGGAGATGATAGAACAGATGAAGATCAGCTAGGCGCTAGCTATGATGAATTGGAATGGGCAATGCTTGAGGATGAGAAAGGAAAAATTAGTGAAAATTTTTCAGGAAGAGAAAAAATTGTCTATGATATTTACAAAAAATTAAACAGTATAAATCAGCATAAAATGAGGGAAATCCCTGTTTGTGTCGTGCCAAACGATGTAAAGTAGTATTTTTCTAATATTATTAACAAAGTTTAATTTTTTTTATTAACTTTACTTTCTCTTAACTACAATAACATTAAAAAATTAAAATTATGATTAAAGTTTGTTTTGCTAATAACCATCCTGTAGTACATTTTGGGATAAAATCGTATTTAAAGGATCACGATGCAATTTCGTTAGTTGCCAATGTCGGGAATTTTTCAATGGTTCAGGATGTGCTTCATTCGAAAGAGATTGATGTCCTAATTTTAGATCTTGAATTAGAAGGTCTTTCAAGTATTTTTGAAGTTAAAAATATTTTGAAAAATTTTCCAAAAACAAAAATTATTATTTTCAGTGATCTTTCAGAGCAAATTTATGCTCCAAACGCCATTAAAGCGGGTGTTTCTGGATTCGTTTCTCAAAAAGAAAAAATAGAAACCTTAGCACAGGCAATTGTAAAAGTGAATGAAGGTAAAATTATTATTGACGAAACTGTTAAGAAAAATCTTGCACTTATTGCCAAACAAAATAAAAATGAGCGTTTGTATCGCAAACTTTCTAATCGCGAAGTCGAAGTTTTGCGTTATTTGAGCGACGGTAAGAAAAACAATCAGGTTGCCAAAATTTTGGGACTCAACGAAAAAACAATAAGTACTTATAAATTAAGATTATTGCAAAAATTGAACGTTACAAACCTAGTAGATTTGGTAAACAAAGCAAAAACACTAGAAATAGTTTAATTGTTGTATCGCGACATTACTCTTCCTAATTTTTTTGAAAACGAATTGATTAGTTTGTAGTAATCCATCGCCATAGATAAAAGTTCAATGTTGTCAGAATCAGGTTCTGATGATATTGAACTTTTTATTTCTTCGATAATGCCATCGACCAAATACCATCTTAATGTGAGAATGGTTTCTGAAACATATTGGCTTATGGTTTGGTCTTTTGTCTTCGGAAAAATATTTTGTCCTTCCCAATTATGCAACACTAATTTTTCGTCAGCCATCAAAATATCGGTTACTTCTTGTGCAAAGTCAGGATGCAAATGCATTAAATATTGTTCGATGCTAAAGTTTTCGTTTTGATTGAAATAATCAATTAAATCATTATAAAAATCTCTAAACAAAGGGTTTGCAAGTTCTACTTCGTCTTCTTGTAAACTCAAATAAATTCTTTGATATACTTTGTACTCCTTTTTTTCAATTGCATCTTCAATTTCTCCAGCTTCATTTGTTTTCAAAAGTACATCTTCAAATTCCTCTGTTTTATTTCCGTACAACAAAAGAATTTCGATAATTTTTCTTTCTAAACCATAAAGAATATCAATTTTTTGTATCTGAATTGGCGTTTCATTTTTTACAACTTCAAATGCTTTTTGTTCCTGTTTTATTTTTTTTCCTTGTTCAGCAATGTCTTTTTGAACCAATTGTGCCAAGGTACTCATCAAAACTTGCTCTGAAATATCCATGATTCTAGAACATTCCTGAATGTAAATTTCGCGCTGAATTCTGTCTGGAATTTTGGATATACTCACGACCATATCCCGAATCAAATCGGCTTTTTTTATGGGATCGTTTTTTGCCTCATTCATCAATAACGAGGCTTTGAACTGGATAAAATCTTTGGAATTTTCGGCTAAATATTTGACCAATGCTTCATAAGGTGTTTTCTTGGCAAAACTATCAGGATCTTCTCCGTCGGGAAAAGCACACACTTTTACGTTCATTCCTTCTTCGAGAATCAAGTCGATTCCGCGAATGGAAGCACGTAATCCAGCGGCATCACCATCAAAAAGGACGGTAATATTTTTCGTCAATCTGTTGATTAATCTGATTTGGTCTGGGGTCAAAGCCGTTCCTGAAGAAGCCACCACATTTTCTATTCCAGCCTGATTGAATTGAATCACATCGGTATAACCTTCGACTAAAAAACAATTATTTTCTTTGGCAATAGCTTGTTTGGCTTGGAAAATTCCGTACAATACTTTGCTTTTATGGTAGATTTCGCTTTCGGGCGAATTGAGGTATTTTGCCGCTTTTTTGTCATTGCCTAAAACCCTTCCTCCAAAACCCAAAATCCTTCCCGACATACTTTGAATGGGGAACATTACTCGCCCTTTGAATCGGTCGAATGGTCGGTCGTCTTTTGGAATAGTCAACCCTGTGCTTTCAAGAAATTCTAATTTATAGCCTTTTCCCAAAGCTTCTTTGGTGAAGGCATCCCAAGTTTCGGGGGAATAACCTAGTAAAAATTTCTTTATAGTTTCGCCTGTAAAACCTCTTTCTTTGAAATAGGAAAGACCAATGGCTTTACCTTCTTCAGAATGTAAAAGCGTGTTGTGGAAGTAATCTTTGGCAAATTCAGAAACCAAATACATACTTTCGCGAACATCGGTATTGGCTTTTTCTTCGTCGGTTTGTTCCGTTTCTTCGATTTCGATATTGTATTTTTTTGCCAAAAACCGAATGGCTTCTGGATAAGTAAAATGGGAGTGTTCCATCAAGAATGTTACTGCATTTCCGCCTTTTCCAGAGCTAAAATCTTTCCAAATTCCTTTGGCTGGCGAAACCATAAATGATGGAGAACGCTCATCCGTGAATGGACTCAATCCTTTGAAGTTGCTTCCAGCACGTTTCAATTGTACAAAGTCGCCAATAACCTCCTCAACACGAGCAGTTTCGAAAACAGTATCTATGGTGGTTTTTGAAATCAATTTGAGTTATATTAATTTTTTTATATTGTTATTGAAATTGTTATTGATATTGATATTGAAGTTACTTATTTCTTCCTCTCAATCACATAATTCACCATCAAAATCAAGGCATCTCGAAACTCAGATTTTGGGTAAATATCTAAAAGTAACAACGCTTGCTGTTGGAATTCTGCCATTTTTTGTTCGGCATAAAGTAGTCCGTTATGGTCTTTGACAAAAGCAATTACTTCTTTTACTCGCTTCTTGTCTTTATTGTGGTTTTTGATGGAATTGATGAGCCACGATTTTTCTTTGGAAGTACAATTATTCAAAACGTGAATCAAAGGCAAAGTCATTTTTTGTTCTTTGATATCGATTCCTGTGGGTTTGCCAATGGCATCTTCGGTATAATCGAATAAATCGTCTTTGATTTGAAAAGCCATTCCGATGAGTGTGCCAAATTTTCGCATATTCTCAACCTGAATTTCATCTTCAATCACCGATTTTGCACCCAAGGCACAACAAGCGGCAATTAAAGTTGCTGTTTTTTTGCGGATGATTTCATAGTAAATGTCTTCGGTAATATCGAGTCTTCTGGCTTTTTCAATTTGCAATAATTCGCCTTCACTCATTTCGCGAACGGCAACTGAAATAATTCTCAGTAAATCGAAATCGCCATTATCTATGGACAATAACAATCCTTTCGAAAGCAAAAAATCACCAACAAGAACGGCAATTTTGTTTTTCCAAAGCGCATTGATGGAGAAAAAACCTCTTCGTCGATTGCTGTCATCCACCACGTCATCGTGAACTAAAGTTGCAGTGTGAATCAATTCGATTACGGATGCACCTCGATAGGTTCTTTCGTTTACAAATCCAGCCGAGACCATTTTGGCAGTCAAGAAAACAAACATCGGACGCATTTGTTTTCCTTTCCTATTAACAATGTAATAGGTAATTCTGTTGAGCAAAGCCACTTTGGAAATCATCGATTCGTGGAACTTTTTTTCGAAAAGTTCCATCTCATTTAGAATTGGCTGCTTTATTTGAGAAGTGATATTCATTTAGATTTCAAATATACTATTTTCGGTTAAAAAAGCGTTATCAATATTAATGTAAATGAAAATGTTTATTTTCAAATCCGTTTCAGTTTTTAATCTTAGTAATAGTTTTCAAATAAATCGTCCATTTTGTCTTGTTCTTTTACCCTTTTTCGGCGTTAAAAAATCTTTCAATAGCCCAGCTATTCAAGGATTTTTTGCCTTGAAAAATGACAAAATAACGTCGCCAAAATTTGAACACTTTATTTAAAAACTATTACTTATAAATTTTTGTGCCTGATTATCAGAGCAATATTGTTTGTTTTTTCGTATTCTGTATCAAACTACAGCTCTTTTTTTTGTTTAAACTTAAATTATTTACATCAATTTATTAACTATAATTAAACCTTTTTTAAATTTCTTTATCAAAGAATTAAACCATTAAATTTTTATTAATTATGAAAAACAAAATTTTATTATTCGCTGCATTGTTAGCCATTACTTTTTTTATTGGTTGTAACAATGAATCTGTTAGTGAAGAAGTAGCCCAAAACGCAATTACGGTTGATGAAACTGTTGTAAATTCTGAAATCGATGCCACAGTTGATGATGTTTCTTTCATTGCTGAAGACCAATTTGAGGTTCAAAAGAGTTCGGCTGCCAAAACAAGTGCTCCTATTAAAAGTATGTTGCCATTATGCGCCACTGTTACTTCAGTTTTGACCAATGATACTTGGACACGAACTATTGATTTTGGTACTCAAGGTTGTGCGTTGCCAAACGGAAATGTCTTAAAAGGAAAAATTAGCATCAGTTTTTCTAAAAATTTCTCAACTCCAATTAGAACAATTACATACAAATTAGAAGGATTTTATCATAATGATAAACTAATTGAAGGCAGTAAAACAATTACCCACGAATTAAAAACTTCTGATTTACTTGAAGCAATACACCCTGTAACTACCCATTCCATAGATGTGAAAGTTACCTTTCCCGACGGAAAAATATATACAAGAATTGGAACAAGAGTGCGAGAAATGGTCGAAGGATTTGCAACTTTCGCCAATTGGGAAGACAATGTTTTCAAAGTTTGGGGATACCATATTACTACTTTTCCAAACGGTTCAAAATATACTTGTACCATAAAAAAAGCAAATCCTCTTCTAATTAAAATGAGTTGCAAAATGCCTTTCCCGGTTTCGGGTATTTTAGAAATTGTGAAAAACGAAAATAAAGCTACCTTGGATTATGGAAATGGGGAATGTGATAAACTGGCAACTATTACAAACAACGGGGTTACAAAAGAAATTGTACTGAGAAAATAAATATTATATAGATTGAATATGAGCATATTATCAAAAAGAGATTGCAAACTGCAATCTCTTTTTTTGTTATAATTTAAAATTTATAATTTACAAAAAATGTAAAATTTCGTCCTGGCTCAGTAATAGGAACTCTGCCAAAATTAGCTTGATTATTGAAAGCAAAAGTCAAATGATTATTATAGTATTGGTCAAAAAGATTGAGAACTCCCACACCAATATTCAAACTTTCGATAGGTTTAAATCCTGCTTTTAAATCCATCACTTCGTAGTTTTGGGTTGCAATTTCATCATAGGAAAGTGCAATCTTTGGTTGTTTGGCAGTTAAAGTATATTGTGCTGATGTCCAGAATTTTCCTTTTTCGAAGCTCAATTTCAATCGGGTTACCAATGGTGGAGTTAGTGGCAAATTTTCGTCAAAATCCTTGTTTTCTGTGTAAACATAAGCAACTTCGGTCAAGAAATTAAAATAATTGGCAAATTTTAAATCCCCAAAAACTTCAAATCCCGTTTTGAATGCGTTGTCAATATTTCGAAACACTTTTGGATGAATTGGTTGTGTTGTAGGATTGTATTTTCTAACAAGCGTTTCATCAACAACTGCCAATATGTAGTTTTCATAAATCGAATAATAAAGAGAACCTCCGAATTTTACTTGGTCGAAAAAACCATTCAGTTTTTCTTTTCCAGTAAGCCCAATTTCAAATTGATTATTGGTTTCTGCTTTTAGATTCGGATTACCAATGTACTCGTAAGGATCTCTACCTACATTGAAATAAGCGATATAGCGCTCTTCGATATTGGCAGAACGAGTTCCTCTACCAAAAGCCATTTCCAGAGTATAATCAGGAGAAATCAATCTCTTATAGGAGATGGTTCCACTAAAATTAGTTTCATTACGCTTGTCAATATTTGAATATAAATTAACGAAACTAGCATCTAAATCTTGAGCATCTGAGGCAACAAAATCGACTCTTGCACCTAAATTTACAATAGATTTTTCTGAAATAAACCATTTGGCTTCAGCAAAAGTCCCGAAAGTATTATTGTAACTATCCTGCCAAACTTTATCATAAAAAGCTAATGGCGTTACTAAAGTAACCCCAGCCATATTTTTCTTTACTAGTCTGTCTCTGCCACCATCTCTAGAAAGATTTACCATATCAATTCCTGTAAATAATTTCCATTTTGGCGATAAATCCCATTCGGTTTCTAGTTTTCCTCCATAAGTAGTCGCATTTACTTTGGCAATAGCTTCACTCGTTGGAAAAGATGGTCTTCTGTAATTACTCATAATATGATCGACATACGAATAATATACTTTAGCAGTAAATCCCTTGAAAACAGAGGCATTGCTTTTCAATATATAATCTAGACTTCCAATGCTGCTGTTGTCCTCGTCAGTATCCATAGGCAAACCTGCGTGCAAAACATCTCGACCAAAGTTTTGTCGAAAATTGGCTTGCAAGCGTTGGTTTTCGGTAAACTCATAGCCCATTTTAATGCCATAACCAATACTGCTGAAAGAGGACGAAATTTCATTTTGATTGCCATCTTCATAATTCCCGTAATTGCGATAACTCAAATCTGCAAGAATATCAAATTTCTTCATATCACTTGATAATTGCAGCATATTTACAAAGGAATTTCCATTGCTTTCATAACCAGAAGAAATAGATCCTCCAAAAACTTTCCCAGTCGCATTTCCGTTTTGAGTTACCATATTGATAACTCCACCAAAAGTATTTCCGTAGCGAACCGAAAAAGGCCCTTTGATGATTTCAATTTTTGTGATTTCCTCAGGATTTACCAGTGTTGTTATGGGATCCATTCGGTTGGGACAAGCGTGAAAAGCTTTGGTTCCTCCATCATATTGCACGTTAAGTTGCTCATATTGATTAGCTCTAAACGATGGATCAACCGCATAATTTCCTCTCTTGATGAGTGAAAACCCATTAATATCAGAAAATAATTCTCCTGAATTTTTTGGTTGCACTACTTTTTCTGTAAAATCTTGTTTCACAATAGTAAGCGTAGGATCTGTTTTTACATTTCCTGTAACAATTACTTCTTCGAGCAAGATTGTTTTTTTGTTTATTGTATCTTTTTTTGTTTGGATTGTATTTGGCTCTTTAGTTTGTCCAAAAGACAAAGCAAAACAATATAGCAAAGCTATAATGAATGTATTTTTCATTGTATTATTTTAAAAATTTAGAATTAATTTTATTTACGAAAATGAAAAATAAGAATTTGGCGGGTGGAAGTTGGATGAAGTAGAATTATAATTATGAAGTGAACATTTTGTTTTAATTCCGTTTTTTTGAGGTAAAAAAACTATAAATTCTATGTTTTCGATAGATTGAAAGTACAAAACGGTTTCTTTTTCAATAACAGTATTTTTATCACTATTGTTGTTTTCGGTTTCTTTTGCGAGTTTGGCCAATTTACATTTTCCATTACATTTCATAACAGGTTTAGCCTTGTTCTCACAATATTTTTCAGTAAATTCAGCATTGTTGAAAGAATAGTATAACAATGCATAAGTCATTCTAAAATTATAGAACAACATCGCAAATGTGAGAATTAATAACAAAAAATATTTTGGCAGTATTTTCAATACAATAAACTTTTAAACGAAGGTAAGTGACGGTAACTTTATAAAATATGACAAATAGCATCATTTCTTGAATGCAACTTTTTAGAAACGAGCTATAAGTGGATTGACTATTTTTCAGAAAGAGAGAAAAGAATTAAATTCTTTTCTCTCTTTCTGAATGGATAACATATTCGCACTTATTCCTCGACCAAAACGTACAAAAGTATGAGTTATTTGACACAAAAACAAAGATACACAATTGTTATTATTGCACAATGAAAATTATTCTTAAACTGATATTGCAAAGATTATTTGAAGAGACAAATTAGTTGCTAATAGAGAATTAAAAAGAAATTCGGATAAACGAAATAGTATATTTATGGCTAATTTAGCGCAAATGCAAGCAACAACAATAAAAAAACCTAAAGAAACCACTTTAAAAATCTTTAAAAAAAACCAAAATTTTATGTTTGATAAAATTATTATTTGAAACTAGATTTTGTGCAATGGTTACTACTGCTGTTGTTGTTATTGGTGATAGTAGTATTACTATTTCTTGTAACAAACTGCACAAATTCCAGTTATCCAAAAATTAATACTTTCTGAAGTATAATTTTTTGGAAGCTTAATTTCTATTTCTTCATTGATACATTCTACTTTTTCACACTTGGAACATTTAAAATGGTAATGATTATGAAAATGTACTTCTTTGCACGTTTTACATATAAAGTAATAAGAATTACCATCATTTGAAATGGCTTTATGAATAATGCCATCATCTAAAAAACTCTGCAAAATTCTGTATATAGTAACTTTATCAAATTGCTTTAATTCATTTATTAAATCATCAGGTACTAAACCAAATTTATGGCTTTTAAAACAATCGATAACAGCCTGCTTAGATTTTGTATTTCTTTTAATCATTTATTAATGCAAATTAGTTGCGATAAGTGTTGTTTTATTTATCTTTGCAAAAGTATTCATAAATATATATTAAAATGAAAAAAATTACACTACTTTATCTGATGCTATTTAGCGTTGTCTTGTTTTCACAAAATACTTTTGAAGGGAAAATTATCGACGAAAAATCAAAACAACCTATTGAAAATGTTGTTGTATATTTTCCAAATCTTAACCAAACGGTTATTAGTAATAATGAGGGAATGTTTAGTTTAGTAACCAATCAGAAAAACAAACAACTTATAGAAATTAATTCAATAAATTATAAATCAAAAGTAACAACAATAGAAACTAGCATCACTTTAAGCATTGAACTTTCTAAAAAAATTCTTGAATTAGAGGAAATTGTTGTAACGGGAAATCTAAATGCAAACAAGGAAAAAATTCCATTTGCAATAGAAACTATCAAAAAAGAAGATTTATTCAAATCTGGTAAAATTTCTTTGGCGGAAAATTTAGCCTCCATACCAGGCGTAAGCTATTCAAGTAATGGACCTGCAGCTACAAAACCAGTAATTCGTGGTTTGACAAATACGAATATTGTATTTTTAAATAATGGTATAAAAGCAGAAAATTTTCAGTTTTCTTCAAATCACTCATTTATAAGTGACGAGTTTTCGGCAAAAAAAATTGAAGTGATAAAAGGACCATTTTCTTTAATTTATGGTTCTGATGCAGTAGGAGGCGTTATTAATGTTATTGCTGAAAATCCGGCACCAGAAAACACAATTATTGCCAATGTAAATTCGCAATATAATTCTAATACAGAAGGTTATGTAAATAATTTGAATGCACGAGTTAGTGGAAAAAAATGGTTTGGAGGTGTACAAGCTACCAATAAAACCCACAGGGATTATGAAGATGGAGATGATAAACAAGTTGATAATACCCGTTTTAGAGAAACAAATGCTGGTGCAAATTTAGGGTATAGAACTTCTTTTGGAAACTTCAATTTGACTTATGATTATGCACTTCCAGAGTATGGCGTAACCAATCAAAAATCAATAGTTTTTGTTAATGATGATAATCGCATACCAAGAGATTGGTTTCAACGATTAGAGAATCATCAATTTGCTTTAAAAAATAAAATTTTCATTAGTAACAATACTCTTGATGTAGATTTTGGATATCAAAAAAACATTCGACAAGGAATTAGCGATAGTACAAATCCTAATATGTTATTTGCAGAAATGGATTTAAGAACATTTTCATACAATGCAAAATATACTATTAATGCAACAAAAAACAAATTGATAGTTGGCTTTAACGGCGCAAATATAGAAAATGATGCCAATGATTTTTATAAAAACAGTAATCCAATGCCCGACGCAAAAATAAACGACATTGGTGTATTTGCCGTTAACGATTTTTCTGTAAATGAAAAAGCGAACATTTATTCAGGAATTCGATACGATAATAGAACAATGACATCTACACCATTTGTTAGTTCTGGACTAACTAAATATACTGTTAATAATGATTACAGTAGTTTTAGTGGCTCGGTTGGTTCAACTTATAAATTAGAAAATCATTTGTTTAAGTTAAATATAGCTTCTGGTTTTAGAAGTCCAAATATTTCCGAATTATCACAAAACGGTATTCATCAAAACCGTTTTGAACGTGGCGATTTGAATTTGGAAGCGCAGCGAAATTATCAGTTTGATTTCAATTATCATTTTCATTTAAAAAATATAGTCTTTGATTTTAGTCCATTTTACAACAGTGTAAACAATTATATTTACATTGTTCAAACTACTGAAAATGCCCCAATAGGCGGAGGAATAATTTGGCAATATATTCAAAACGATGCTAACTTATACGGAATGGAATTTAGTTTAGACTATCATCCACTTACTTGGTTAGGAATCCATACCAATTACACTTGGACTAAAGGCGAATTAAAAAATGGTGGTTATTTATCACAAATTCCACAAAATAGATTGGTTGCTGAATTAAAATTTGAAAAGGAAAAATTAGGCTTTTTCAACAAACCAAGTTTTACCATTAATTATACAAATTTTCAACATCAAAAGGATTTAGGACAATTAGAAACTTATTCTCAATCTTATAATTTAGTGAATTTGAATGTAGGTTCTGAAATTTCTATTAGCAAACAAAAAATCAATTGGTATGTTGCTGCCAATAACCTTTTTGACGAAGTGTATATTGATCATTTATCAGCATTCAAGCCTTTGAATCTAAATAATATAGGAAGAAATATTGTTTTTGGATTAAATATTCCTTTAGAAAGCAAATTATAATTTTTGTCTTACTGTTTGGTTAGTTTGTAACCTCAAGTTTCAATACTTGAGGTTATTTTTTTGAAAAAAATCGTCCAATCTTTTGTTTATAAGTTGCATAATCAGGAAATTTAATATCTAATAAATGTTCTTCATAATTGGTTTTGAAATAAAATAAAACAAGTAATAATCTCCTAATTAGTGTTCTATATAACAAATATTTAAATGAGGTATATCCAAAAGTAAAAAGCAAAATTCCACTGTAAATAGTATGCCTACTGAACTTGTACATTCCAAAAGTAATTAATTCAGCATCTGTTTTTTGGTGTTGGAAAAACCGTTAAATTGTTATTGAGTTGTAAAATCAAAAGTGCTGAAATATCAAAATCAAAATTTGAAAAAATTAAGCCCATATATTTAACGGGTTGAGGAAGTTCAACTTTGGGTAAAAAATCGAAAGCATACATCCAAATAAGGAAATTGTATGCTTACAAAAAGATAGTCTTTTTTGTTCTTCTGCATTATCATTTCACATTTTTTGACAAAATTACAAACAAATTAAATAATAATTACCAACCATTAAACCAAAATATAAAATACTATTTAATAGCTTTGAATTAATGACATAACTACCCGAATCAAGACCAATTTCTCAGTAATATATATGTATCTTGAAACGAGACCAAATACAATTCCTGTAATGATATATTATTCCTTATCCATTTGTTTAAAATTTGCTTTTTAGTTGTAATATAGTATAGCCCTTTTAATTGTTGGTGTTTGTTACACAAACTTGTTTTTAATGGGATTTCATATTAATGACAATGCGAATCACCACAACTAATATGTTGAGGAATATTTGAAGTATCGCCTTTAAGTGGAAATCCTTTTTGAACCCATTTCTCCAAACCTTTTTTCATATTAATGTAATTAGTATAACCATGGTGTTGCAAAAAACTAACCACTCTTCTACTACGCTCCCCAGTTAAACAAACTACAACAACTTTCTCGTTTTTTGGTAATTCTGAAATTCTATCTTCTAATTCACTCATTGGAATATGTATTATTCTTGGTACATCAAAAGATAATTGTTCCATTTCATTATTCTCTCTAATATCCAACAATAAACAACCTCTTTGAATTAATTCTTGAGTACTAGTTGGGCAAACTTCTTTAATTTTTATTTCAGCTTCCATTTTATTTTTTATCAAATGTTATACTCCATATTCCACGAACTTCGCTTTCATTGTATCCAACGGCTAAATCATTCGGATATAATTTTAATATTTTTGCACGAACTTCTGGTTTAATATTTGCTGGTTTTCCGTGACATTGTAAGCACATGGTATTGGTTTCAATCGGATAATAAAACTGTACTTTATTTCCTTTTTCAATTACAACTGGTTTAATTTCTTTTTTAGCGACCAACTCTTTTTTGAATTGAGCAATATATTGCAATTCTTCGGTATTCGCTTTATTATGAGGGTTTCTATTTTTATCAGAAACACGTTTTATGGAAGCATTAAATTTAGTCGACATACTATCTGTTAAAGGCATTGCTTGAATATTACAAAATGCTAAAGCTTCAATAGTTCCTTTTTCTTGAATAGTCCCCATTAAAGTCTTACCTAACACTTTTTTAGTTTCAAGAGCATATTCTAACCCAATATCGGCATATGTTTTCTCTTTTTTGGTTTCTGCATACTTTTTACCCGATTGTGTCCAATTTTCATTGCCATGACTTTCCCAATGTTCTTTAAACCAAATTGGTTCTTCAATTTGATAATCAAACATAAAACCGGCTATTTTTTCAATATTCCCCTCAGGAAAAGCTTGCTTGGGCATTAAACCGTGTTTTTTTACCGCTTCATACATCAATGCATTGTCTTCGGTAGGATTTTCTACAAATGAAGTAACAGCTGTAATAAATTCATCTTTATTATAACCTTCTTTATCAATGTATCTGGCTTTAATAGCAACCATTGGTGGCGCAATTCTTCCTTCATTTTCAGCAGCTTTTGGACTGTGACACAAATAACAATGAGTTTCTATTAATTTTTTGCCTTCAAGAGGATCCGTTGACGCTACCTGTATTGTATCTTTTTGAATTGAATTGTATTCTTTTTTGTTTTTTTGACAACTAACTAATGCAAATATAGCTAGTAAAATGGAAAGGATTTTCATATAACTATTTTTTTCAAACCTAATTGAACCTATTCTGATTTTTTGTAACCAATGTTACAGATGTCTTAAAAATTTAATTTGTATTAATAAAATTATATTTTTTACTATCAAGCCTTTCTTGCAAAATTTTGTTATTATATTCATTATCTATTGATGCAGCAAATGTCACAGCCACTTCCTTGTTTTGAAAATAGATTTTGGGTATTGAATTAATTCTTAAATCTCATTGATTTTTAAATTCATAAGATTTCAAAAAATGACGAAGATTGCAACTTGTAGAGTTAAAGAATTCGAATCTTTATGCTTCTTTGTTTGCCAACTGACCGCAAGCAGCATCAATGTCTTTGCCCCTACTTCTTCTCACTTTTACTACAATTCCTGTGGCTTCAAGTGCTTTGATATAAGCATTAATTGATTCTTCCGAAGCTTGTTGAAACTCGCCATCATCAATGGGATTGTATTCTATAAGATTGACTTTGCAAGGAACATATTTACAAAATTTGACCATGGCATCAACGGAGGCTTTATTGTCGTTGACTCCTTTCCAAACCACATATTCAAAGGAAATTTTGCTTTTGGTTTTTTTGTACCAATATTCCAATGATTCTCTCAAATCTGCCAAAGGAAAACTTGCACTAAACGGCATAATCTTAGAACGAATTTCATCAATTGCAGAATGTAAGGAAACAGCCAAATTGAATTTTACTTCATCATCGGCCATTTTTTTAATCATTTTTGGAATACCAGAAGTGGAAACCGTGATGCGTTTTGGCGACATCCCCAAACCTTCGTTTGAAGTGATCATTTCGATGGCTTTCAGCACATTGTTGTAATTCATCAGCGGCTCGCCCATCCCCATAAAAACAATATTTGACAGCGGATGATTGTAATACAAACGGCTTTCTTTGTCGATAGCAATTACTTGGTCATATATTTCGGCAGGTTCCAGATTCCTCATTCTTTTCAATCGTGCAGTGGCACAAAAATTACAATCCAAACTACAGCCCACTTGACTCGAAACACAAGCTGTTGTTCGAGTATTGGTCGTAATCAAAACGCTTTCTACCACCAAACCATCATGCAAACGAACCGCATTTTTTACCGTTCCATCTTCACTTCGCTGCATCGTATCAACTTTGATGTGATTGATAACAAAGTTGTTTTCGAGCATCGTTCTAGTTCCTTTTGCCAAATTGGTCATATCATCAAAACTATGTGCTCCTTTGCTCCACAACCATTCATAGACTTGATTTCCACGAAAAGCTTGGTCGCCATTGGCAACAAAAAAATCACGCAAATGTTCTTTGGTCAAGGCTCGAATGTCTTTTTTTTCCATCATTGGGCAAAGTTAATGACTATTTTGAATTATATCACGGCATTCGCTTTTAAAACTAAATGCTATTATGTATTTTATCAAATTATGAATTTGGCACACAGATGACACGGATCATACAGATTCGAGCGGATTTTTTAACTATAATTAGAGAAAAGAATAAGAATTTGTGTAAAATTTGTTAAATCTGTCCCGATAGCTATCGGGATCTGTGTGCCATTATATACAATTTGAAATATCTTGTTAATAACCAAAATCTTAAAAGCGAATGCTTTGAATTATATAGAATTTTTCTAATCCTCAAAATTATAATTTGTAACTTTGTTTTTGTAAAGAGAAAAAGAATGGGACTTCCAGAATTAAAACAGAAACTACAAATGCAAATCGAAAATGCTGACGAACGTTTATTGCGAATCGTTTCTTCGGTTTTTGATAATTATTTAACTGAGGATGAATTTGTTGAAACCACTAATGATAGTGTTTCTGAACCAATTGTTGCTTATGATGTATCTGGAAAACCTTTGACCTTAAAACAATATAATGAGGATATCGACAAAGCACTTGATGATTTTGAAAATGGAAGATTTATTTCGCACGAAGCACTTTTAGAAGAAATCAGAAGTTGGAGAAATGAAATATGAAGTCAAATGGTCTGCGAGCGCAAAAAATGAATTAAAAAGATTAGATAATATTATTTCAAATACTAAACTTGATGCAATTTACAATGCTCCTGAGAAAATTGTTTTTCCTGAGCAATTTCAAATTGATGAATATCGAAAAGATTGCCGAAGAATAATTGTTGGTAACTACAAAGTTTTGTGTCAATTTAAAAACAATGAAATCAGAATAGTCAAAGTTTTCAATTCACTGCACGACCCCATAAAAAGTTTACTTTAATGCACTTCATTTCCCAAGAATTAGAAAATTATATCGAGCAACATTCCGAAAAAGAACCCGAATTGTTGGCGGCTCTAAATAAAGAAACTTACCAAAAAGTTTTGTTGCCACGAATGTTGAGTGGGCATTTTCAAGGTCGTGTTTTGAGTATGTTATCCAAATTGATTCGTCCTGTGAATATTCTCGAAATTGGGACTTATACGGGTTATTCGGCTTTGTGTTTGTGTGAAGGAATGATGGAAAATGGCAGGCTTCACACCATTGACATCAAAGAAGAATTGGTCGATTTTCAGCGCAAACATTTTGATAAATCGCCCTGGGGAAATCAAATCGTACAACATCTGGGCGAAGCTTTGGATATTATTCCGACTTTAGATTTGAAATTTGACTTGGTTTTTATTGATGCCGACAAGGAAAATTACATCAACTATTTTGAAATGATTGTTCCAAAAATGAACAAAGGAGGCATTATTCTCTCGGACAATGTTTTGTGGAGCGGAAAGGTTTTGGAGCCTTTGCAAGCCAATGATGTAAGCACAAAAATACTTATGGAATACAACCTTTTATTGAAAAATGATCCAAGAGTGGAAACCGTTTTATTGCCTATTCGTGATGGTTTGACGGTGAGTCGGGTTTTGTAATTCAACCCAGTCAGGGTTTTGAAGCCTGACTGGGTTGAAATTAAAATTAAAAATTTCTCTTTTGTGCTATTCGATACAATTTGAACATCAAAAAACCCAAAATTCCTCCACACAAATACCCGCAAATAATATCTAAAGGATAATGCAACCCCAAGTAAATTCGGCTATAAGCGAAGATTAATGGCCATAAAAACAGCAACCAAAAGTAGTTGTAATGTTTTTTGAAAATCAGGTATAAAAAAGTGGCAACTCCCATTGAATTTGTGGCGTGCCCCGAGAAAAAGCTGAATGTCGAACTAGATTTTACTATTCGAATAAATAAATTTATTTCGGGATTGTTGCAAGGTCGCAATCTTTGAAATCCGTTTTTGAATAAGTTTGCGGTTTGGTCTGTTAGAACAATCAAAATCGCAACAAATAAAATCAAATACAAGCTTTGTTTCGTGCCTAATTTCTTGAAAATAAGATAAATCAAAAGTATAAAAAGCGGAATCCACGAAGTTTGTTTGGTAATCAGCAACCAAAATCCGTCATGCTTTTCGGAACCTAAACCGTTTAAGAAAATAAATAAATCGGTGTCAAGAGACAAGACTTTTTCTAGCATTATTTTTTGCGTTTTATGGGGCCAATTGTGTCTTCAATTTCGGTTTCCTTCTGGGATTCATCTTTAGCTATATCTGCTTTGACTTTGTCCATTTCAGTTGAAGATGGAGATAAATTTTCTTGTACAGATGTTGGATTTTCATCAACAATACTGTTTTTAACTTTGTCTATTTCTGTCGAAAAATTATCCGAAATTCCTTTTAAAGGATTCGTATCGCCTAGCAAATTTGTTTTGGCACTGTTGATTTCAGAGGTAATATTGTTGGTTAAATCGCTCAACATATTCTGGTCGAAACCATTGGCTTCAGCTCCTTTTTGAATTTCATTTTTGATATCGTTGGTGGCGTTTTTTAATTGTGCCATAGCTTTGCCCATTGTTCGTGCCATTTCTGGAACTTTATCAGAGCCAAAAAGCATTAAAACAATGAATAGTATAAAAATTAATTCGCCTCCGCCAATTCCAAACATAATCTATTTTTTAAGCTGCAAAGTTACAAAGATGTACAGTTACAAAAGAGTATAATTTAAAATTAATTAACATCAATCAAATTTCGATTTCAACTCAACTTTTGGCCAAGAATTATTGGTTAAATCAATATCGGCTGTTTCCTCTTTTGGGTCAATTTGAATAGATTTAATCATTTTTTCGGTTGCAAAAACTCTTTTGGCAGTGTCATTATTCTTTCTCCAAATTTGTGCTGGAAATTTGAAGTTTTCTTTGGTATCGTCATCATAAGTAATCTCAACAATAATGGGCATTAACATTCCTCCTGGTTTGTTAAATTCAACTTCATAAAAATATTTAGGGTTTTTCATAGTTGCCTTTTCCTCTTCAGAAAATTTTGTTGCAATATAATCTGAAAGTATTTGGAGCGAATTTTTATCAAATGCCTGCTTTTTATCCGAACTCAATTCTGAATGGGTTCCAGAAACCAAGTATACAAAAGGCCCGTTTTCTGTTCCAAAACGTCTTTTATTGATTGTAGCATCTTTCAGTTCTTTTGTTGGAGTATCAGTTACATAATATTGCTTAACTTCTTTAATGCCAATATCAACATAATCAGTAGAGTAAAACCAACCTCTAAAAAACCAATCCAAATCCACGGCAGAAGCATCTTCCATAGTTCTGAAAAAATCTTCGGGAGTGGGATGCTTGAATTTCCAACGATTGGCATAAACTTTAAAGGCGTAATCAAACAATTCTCTTCCCATAATGGTTTCTCTCAGAATATTCAATCCTGTTGCAGGTTTTCCATAAGCATTGTTACCGAAATCGTGAATACTCTCTGAATTGGACATAATTGGTTCTAAAAATTTTTGGTCACCACTCATATAAGGAACAATACCTTTTGGAGAGCCACGCCTAGATGGGAAGTTAGTTCCTAACTCTTGTTGTGCCATATATTGCATAAAAGTATTGAGACCTTCATCCATCCAAGACCATTGACGCTCGTCTGAATTGACTATCATCGGGAAAAAATTATGCCCAACTTCGTGAATTATTACGCCAATCATTCCGTTTTTGACTTGTGTACTTGTTACCCCATTCTCATCAGGGCGACCAAAATTCCAACAAATCATTGGGTATTCCATACCTTGATCTTCGGCAGAAACTGAAACGGCTTTTGAATAAGGATAGTCAAAGGTATGAGATGAATAGCTTTTTAAAGTATGAGCAACAGTAAGTGTAGAAGTTTCTCCCCAAAGCGGATTGGCCTCTTTTGGATAAACCGATTCTGCCATTACGATTTTTCCATTCAATTGTACCGCCATGGCATCGTAGATGAATTTTCGAGAAGTGGCAATTCCAAAATCTCTCACGTTCTTGGCACTAAATTTCCAGATTTTTTTCTTGTCAGAAAATCCTTTTTCAGCATTTTCTGCTTCTGTTTGAGTGACAATAACAACAGGTTTGTCAAATGCTTTTTGGGCTAATTCATATCGTTTTACTTGTTCGGGTGTAAACAATTCGTTTCTATTCAGCAATTCTCCAGTTGCATTCAAAACGTGGTCGGCAGGAACTGTGATATTCACATCAAAATTTCCAAAAGGCAATGTAAATTCTCCACTTCCCCAGAATTGCATATTTTGCCAACCCTCAACATCGTTATAAACCGCCATTCTCGGATAGAATTGAGCAATTACATAGAGTTTATTACCATCTTTTTCAAAAAATTCATAACCCGATCTACCTCCATCTTGTCGGTAATTGTTGATGTTGTACCACCATTTGATAGAAAAAGAAATTTTCTCTCCAGATTTCATAGGAGTGGACAAATCGATGCGCATCATCGTTTGATTGATCGTATAAGTCATTTTATTTCCTTTAGAATCCTTTACATATTCAATATTAAAACCGCGTTCCAATCCTTGTTTCAAAAATTTGTTGGCAAAATTATTAGGTGTGAATACTTCTTGCGTTTTTTGGCTTTCGGCTAAAGGAGATTGCGAATTTTTTGCAGCTTGGTTTTGGTCTAATTGTACCCACAAATACGCCAATGTATCTGGTGAATTGTTGTAATAAGTTATGGTTTCTGACCCACTTAATTTTGAGTTTTTGTCGTCTAACTCAATGTCAATTTTGTAATCGGCTTGTTGCTGATAATAAGCTGGTCCCGGTGCGCCAGAGGCTGTTCGGAACATATTGGGAGTTGCCAATAAATCATACATTTGACTGAATTTATTGGTGTCATAACTTCCTGGTTTTTTTGGGGTTTCCTCTACGGGTTTGGTTTGTGCTAAAACAAGAATAGGGCAAATCAATACTAGTTTGATGGCATTTTTCATAGAAAGAATGATATTTATATTTTGAGACATAATTATGGATTGGAAATTAATATTTTAATGTTTTGGAAGTTGTTGAATTGGTCAAAAGAAAGCTATTTTTTTTACCCAAAACAGTAGCATTTACCATATTTTGTTGATCGGAAAAACATTCAATTAAAATAGTGTTGCTTACTTCAAGCGAATTTATTTTAGAAATATTTTTAATGTTCCAATAGCAAACAAGCTCGTCGTCCTCAATTTCTTTACTCAAAAAATTCAGAGGTTTGACTTGGCCATTGACTTTTATCGAAAAGCGATTGGATAAATATTCTTTCAACAACAATTCTTCAGCACTACTATTTTCGCTTTCGATAGTAATTTTCTTTTGGTATTTTTTTTCCAATGCTTTGTTCAAATCCTCAATATGTATTCGAGAAGTAATTTGAAGCATTTTCTTCTCCGAAGCATAATTTATTAGATGCAGCGCTATATGAAATTTATGAATAGTAGCAGCGGTTAATGTCAATAAAAGTATGGGTAATACAATAGCGATAATTTGTTTTTTCATTTTCCAAAAGTAGTAAAACTTATGAATTTTTCTTTTTTTGAATAAAAAAATAGTTCATTTATGGGCTTTATTTTTCGTTCGCAATAATTTCGTTGTATTTTTTTGCCAAAGGAATAATCAAAAACTCAATTTTGGTTTTGTTTTTAGACTTCAAAACATCTGAAATTTCACCAACTTCAAGGCAGTAATATTGAAATCCTTTGACATAATCAGCAGGAATTTTTAGCGTATTTGTGAAAAATGTATCCTCAAAAAGATAATCAAATAGCACTAACAATCGCTCTTTCTTTTCTACTTCAATTCCTTTTTTTAGCATTGCAGTTCGACCCGATAGATAATTCAAAAGGGCGTCACCAGGAGTTGAAAGCGCAGTATATAATCTCCTTTCCGCTGGAGTGTATTTTTTTATTCCTCTGGGAGAAATCCCCAACGCAACTGCATTTATTTCAGGATGTTTGTTGACGATTACCTCTTCGAGTTGGGTAATTTTAGCTGTCAATTTGATGATTATTAAGTCTGCTTTCAAATCTTCTTCTTCGATTATTCTTCGGTGATATTCTAAATTCACTGACGAAAAAACCAATAAATCTTCAGCTTTTGCCAAGATATAAAAGTTGCCATCATTATCGCTTATGGTACTTTTTTCGTTAACCAAATTGACAATAGTAACTCCAGCAACACTGCCAGATTCGGCCATTATTTTTCCGTGAATTAGTTTTTCGCCAGCAGTTTGACCAATAGTAATTTGGCAAAATAATAGTAAAAGAAATTCAAACTTTCGTACTAACAATTTTCTCTTTTTTAGCGTTGTAAAAATAGGATACTCTGTTCTAAATTAAATAGTAAGAACTTGGTAAAAAAATGTTAATTAAAAAAATCTAAATATCACGTTTAAATTTGCAATTTCATATCTTTAACTCAAACTTATTTGTTAGAAACTATGAACAAAAATATGATTATTGCCAGTACCTCAACGCTTCACGGAGGAGATTATTTAGACTATTTGTTACCAGAATTAAAGCTTCATTTTGCAAATTCTAATACTATTTTGTTTATTCCATTCGCCAGACCAAGCGGTATTTCGCATGATGATTATACTGCAAAAGTAGCCTTGGCTTTCGCCAAAATCGGAAAGGAAGTGAAAGGAATTCACGAATTTGAAGATT